>Ga0066865_10000164_pt1 | contig 16159 bp, 20 predicted proteins | sample ETN01SmetaG_2_FD_66433 | JGI IMG/M metagenome (GOLD analysis project Ga0066865, IMG submission 66433) | Marine microbial and viral communities from oxygen minimum zone, Eastern Pacific Ocean - ETNP2014F12-01SV265 | ecosystem: Environmental > Aquatic > Marine > Oceanic ...
TTATGGCATTGACAGATGAACAGAGAGAGGAATTTTACGAGAAAGCTAGATCGGATTTATCACATTCAGAAAGATCTGAATTGGACGGGATCAGAAAGAAGTTTGAGGAAATGATATTGAGGAATTTCCATATGAAAGAAATGTGGTTCCAAGAGAGGCACTTGCAGTGGAAGGGAATAGTAAAAATTAGTACGGATGAATGGGGAGTCAGAGTAAGATTCGAAAGTGAAAATCACAGGACCCTGTTTCTATCAGGGCGTTGGGACGTCATTCTCGCCTCTCCCAATCACCTCGGAGCACAGTATTGCGGTTGGACCATAACTTCAGAGTGCCTTTACCCGGAGTGGGAGTCAGCCCTGCACGAGGAAGAGTGATTAAAATGAGAGATCGTGCATTAGAAAATGTATTGCAGACTGCATTGAACAATGGCTCAAATGTATGGGTCGTAGGCGACGTTCACGGATACTTCAGTACTCTAAAGGCCCTCGTCGAGAGGCTTTCACTTGTTGAAAACGATTACGTCGTGATGTTGGGTGACCTCATAGATAGGGGGCCCGAATCAGCCAGTATAGTGAATTTTGTAAGAACTGTAGAAAACGTACACTCCATAAGAGGAAATCATGAACAGATGATGACCGAGGGTTTCGACAATACGGAATTTTTCAAGAGTTTGAGTATGGAAGCTAGGATCTGGTATCACAATGGGGGAAAAAACACTGAATCCTCATATATCGCCATTTACGGTAATGACGATGGAGCATTAGAAAGGGCATCAGAAGATGCAGAGTGGATGAGGGGGCTACCAACAGAAATCGTACTTGATGAATGGAGGCTTGTACACGGAGGGTATGACCAGAATCTCGACGTTGACGAACAATCGGATAGCATGCATATGCATGCGAGAAATCAGTTCTTCTGCTCAAGACACGCAATTGACCCCAAAAGAACCATCCTATTTGGACACAGCGTGACGTTCAAGCATCTACACAAAGACGACTCAAAGGCTGGGGAGATATGGGAATCCGACGTCAAACTTGACGATGGGCGATCGATGGCGATAGGAGTAGATACATGCATTTACCATGAGTGTCGGGATTCCGATAGTTCGGTGATTTTACCAAGGGTACTTACAGCTTACAATATTCAAACAGGCAAAGTTGTCCAACAGAATCGCATAGAGGAATAAAATCTAGATGAGATGTTATTGATCGAGATCCTGGAATGAGTCTGCGGCTTGAGAAATGACCCCTAGTAATCTATGAACCTCGTCGTCTTTTGGAAGCCCTCTCATTATTACGCGGAATAGAGTTTCCTCGATGCCATGTTTTTTATGTTCCTTTGTAGGCATGTTCTTAACGAGTCTCGAAACTTCTGATTTGAGGATTCTTCTGAGTTCGGGATCCAACAGTCGCGAATCGTAATAAGTCTTGGAATTAGTAGAGGAGATTTTTGAGTACCATGCATAGCATACTATGGATACTGCATGGCTAAGATTTAGGATTGGGTATCCCTCCCATGTTGGTATTGTCAATAAGAGATCGCATTCGTGAAGCTGGTCATTAGTTAGTCCAATATCTTCGGGACCGAAGACAAAGGCTACCCTGCCTTCAACGCCATCGAGTCGGTCGGTAATCTCTTCCGGTGTCACGAAATGCCTGAATGATATCTTGTCACCCAATTCCCTCTTTCCAGATGTACCTACCACAACAGAGCAATCTGACAAGGCTTCATTGACAGTATCATAAATTTTACAACTGTCCAAGATTTTTTGTGCATGCTTGGCCCTATTTCTGACTTCATCAGACCATTCCCCCTTCCTTCCAACAATTCTCAAATCATTAATTCCGAAATTCAGGATTGTTCTGGCCACAGCTCCTATATTGCCATCATATTTTGGACTAACCAAGACTATTGCAATATTGGTGTTTTCAACTGGCATTTCGATGTCCAATCTACCACCCATAAAACCGCGAGGAGTTGGGCGTTCATAGCTATGTGCTTAATCGACGCGCCTTTGCTTGTACCTTGTGATGTAGCCAGCTATCCAATTCCTCATCCTTTTATTTCCGACATCAGAATATTCGCTAACTAATTGCTTGTTGACATCGAAGTCATCAGTGAATCGATCGGGATACAGTTCAAGTAACCTGATGGCTCTAATTTTAATGAATGAAGGTCTGATATTACCCATTTTATTCCTCCAATAGTTTTACTTCGAGCGGGAACCCCTCTTCTCTGGTGCATATCACCTTGATCTTCCTTGGTGGCTTCTGCATCCCCCTGGACCAAATGTAATGATTTACTGCCTCATCAATCCAAATATCCTCGTCATCCCTTTTTTTCATATGCCTAGCTACATGGTTTCTGATTTCAACGATTGCCCTGTTGGCCCTTCTAGTTCTTGGAACTCCCCATGCAGCCCTGAGTGGAATAGTCATCTCCTTGATTTCCGCCATAATCTCACCTCTGAAGCTTGCTTCTTCTCCACATGTGCCTCTTAGGGTGTGTGGTAGTATTGCGATTTGTCCTCAACATTACCCAGACAGGAACCCTTCTGTTCTGTTTGGTGACCTTCATCAAGCGCCTCTTCTTAGCGTGGGGCTTGTTCCTTGCCATAATATCACATCTAATAATTCGAAAGTCCCGGATGTCTCTCGATTGCTTCATCCCTAACTTCATGGGCTACTGTATCGAGCAGTGATTGACCAGCTGGGGTTAAGACCTTGCCATGGTTCACATTGCCCGCAGCATTCATCTTACTCTGAATTAGGCCAGCGTTGAATAGTTGTTGCATTATAGTCCTGGAGATATTCCTAGATCCTGCTACTGCCCTATTGGGCTTGACTCCTCTATCCTTTGGACCACCAAATTGCTGAGCCATGTGATTAGCACCTATTGGTCCTAGCTTACCAACCTTCCTCAAAATAGCGGCAGAGCGAATGTACCACCAATTGTCTTGCGAAGGCGGCCTTTCCCTGTGTGTACCAGTTTTGACAATAGCCGACCATTCTGGTGGGTTTATTGCATCCATTTCAGCCAATCTTGCTGAAAGCTCACCTATCAGAAGGTCCGATGGAACATCGTGATACGTAGTCATAGCCTCACCAAGCAGCCGCGCGTCTAACAGTCCCTATTTAATCGTGATGACAAAGAAGTAGTAATACTGGCATCGCTGAATGAGTTACTAGGCACTACAAGGATTGAAATTGACGTCACTCTACGCTGTGCCATGCGCAAGACGATGTCTCAGAATCCTAACATGCTTAGGACGATGATAGGCATCGGCCTGACACTGATTTTCGTACTTGGTTATGCGGTGTACTCTAACACTGTAGAGTCGGAATACTACGGATATAACACGTCAAACGAGATACAGGAGCTTACACTTAGCCAGGACGATGCCGGAGTATCTGAATGGTATGTTTCTACAAACTCTCCAATAACTTGGATAAATGCCTCTGTATCTGGCGCGCCAGAGAACTCCGTACTTAGGATTCAGGCTGATGGAGTATCGTGGTATCATTCTCCTTTGCTAGGTGAAAACAAAGACTACCCGTTTAACTGTGAAGGTGATGGTGATTTTTCCGAATTAGTGGATACATGTGCATACTCCAGCACTCATGAAGTCAATATTGATGACATGGGCAATGGGGTGATCAGAGGAATTGTTTCCTCAGTGCTGCCGATAGAGGGATTGGGGTATTTACAAGCCGATGACTTAGATGAGGCGGAAAATCTGGCTAGTGATCTAATCTATGGTGAAAGTAGTGTCATCACGTGGAGAATAGGAATCTATGACTCTGATGGGAACTCTACATCAAGTGAGAATGTAGCCATAACAGTCGAAGTTACCATTCATGATTTGGTAGACGTGAAAGAGTTTGAGATTGACCCTATTGAAGAATCCGTCTACAGTCTGGCAACACTTATCGGTTGCTTTACACTAATGCTGATAGTTCCTCTAATCATATATTTCTCAGCGATATACAAGGCAAAGAAGGATGAAAACGTCAGGCTAGAGGCCCCTTCCTTGGACTAATTATTTACAGTCACTAAATTCAATTCCACTAGCTGGGATACTGAGGACGAGCAGCGCTCATTGGCCGGAACGATATCCTCATTGTAGCATTCTTGCATTATATCCACGATCTCGTCAAATGTCCTGGTCCCGTCCATTAGCTCCCAAAGAGCTGAGTTTAGTCTATCAAGAGGTCTTCTAAGAGATTTTGGTGCCTTCAGAAGCTTAGCCAAAAGCCGCTCTATATTGGTGAAATCCTTCTGTATTATGATTACGACCTGCCTATTGGATATGCCGTGGGATGCCATTAGAGGCGTTTGATCACCATAATTACCATCCAGAGACCATTCACAAGGAACCCGGACAGGAATACAACTGGGGGGCACAAGCATACATTACCCCAGCAACACCCATAACATCAGACTTACCATACAGCAAGCACCGGAAATCGCACTTGCCCTGGTGAGATTCTCGGAGTGGAAGACGTTCTTAGAAAACCATGTAACCAAACCAAGAAAAGCGGCCAGAAAAAGGAGGATCTCGCTACCCGGAGGTAAGGTTTCCAAACTATCTCCTCAGTTTTTTAGCACTTTCAACCACGGAAGTCGAGATAGATAGTATTCGATCTCTAAGAGACTGATCTTTCAAGTTTCCATCCTCGTCGAACGCTTCCTTGATATGGGGTACTGCAGCCTGCTCAGGTATCACCCAGCCATGAATCCATCTAGCGGCAATTCTCATATGATTAAGTGTATTATTACTAGACTGCCCTCCCAGAGTAGCCACCAATCCAAACACCTTCCCAGAAGTATGCTTTGAGTATAACCAGTCTAAGCTGTTTTTCATGACTCCACTCATTGTACCATGATACTCAGGGCTAGAAAGTATGAATGCGTCTGCCTTAGTAGCCATCTCCTGAAACTCCTTGACATTCGGGTCGTCCCAGCATCCTTCTTCACCCACCAGGGGAAGAGGCTTTGCGCCGTGATCCCAAACTGTTGTTTTTGCCCCAAGTTCAGAACACTGGTCTAGAATGATCTCAAGCATCCTACCATTTGCGGAGTCGAGGTCGTAAGTTCCGCAAATTCCCATAACTAAAATGTCGTCGCTCATGATTACCGATACTGGTCCTCATATTCAAAATATGTGTCTGTGAGACTTAGATAAGCCCACGGGTAGACAATACTTATTTTTCATTCGTTCATCGACACGTCATGGATGGGAGCAGGATAGCTCAGATGCTGAATGATGCTAGATCCCATGCAGACTCAGGCGATATGCTGATTGCCAGCCAATTGTATGCTAACGCGGCTGAATTAGAGCCACTAAGTGCTGCTGCTTGGTATGGCTTAGGCGTAGTACAGACAACAAGGGGGATGCCTGGAGAAGCGATAATTGCATTCGAAAAATCACTTGAAATTAATTCCAAACACGCTCCAACAATGGCCAATCTAGCAGTACTATTGGAGAGTTCAGATCCTAGTAGGGCATCAACCCTGGCTAGAGCTGCTATGGAGCAATTGGGAAAGATTCAGCAACTCGTAGAAATTGCTGAGAATTTTGAAGTTATTGAAAACAATATTTCGGTAGAAGAAGCTGAAGATGAAGAGCTCATTCTTTTGGAGAGCAGGGAAGTTATTACTGCTGAAACTATCTTAGATTCAAGACCAGTTCAGTCCATGGAAGATGTGATAGAGGAAGCGAAGAAGTTGATTCAGCAAGATAAAGCGATGGATGCTCTTAATCTTGTTAGAAAGAGAATAGACGAAGATGGATCTCAAAGTTTCGAGTTGTGGGCAATCTGCAGTACCTGCTTATCAATAGTGGGGCATACTAATGAAGCTCTTGAGTCACTAGAATATGCGATTGCATTGGGGGATGATAGAGCTAAAACACACTTCAATCATTCTCAAATTCTTAGGAAGTTAGGCAGAGACAATGATGCTATGAAATCACTCTCGAATGCTCTTTTGGCCGATCCAGAACATGTGAATAGCCTGGTTTCAATGGGCGACATGAGGAACGACATAGGAAACACGGACGAAGCAATCTCATTCTGGGAAAGATCGCTACAAATCCAATACGATGCAGCTATTGAGCACAGAATAAACGAGGCGCGACTTGTAGCAAGCTCTGGGAATGAGGAGGAGGCCATAGAAGATCCCATTGTGAACACCGTGGCAAACAAAATTTCCGTGGCAAAGGAATTGACTGAATCTGGCGATCATGTGAATTCAGTCAAGGTTTGGAAGGCTCTCCTCGAGGATAACAAAAATGATCCAATGATATGGAATGGAATGGCGGATTCGCTATCTGCTGCTGGACATATAGACAGGGCATTACAGTGCCGTCAAAAGGCGAAATCTCTCGAGGATTCAGATAAAGAGTCTGAAGACATAGAAATTGAGCCTGCTGATCTGATTGCAGCAGGGAACGAAGCTAAGGAGATGCTTGAAAGACAGGACGAGGTTCCAAAGCTTGATCCGAACATTTCTATTGAGTGGTATAACAAAGGAGTTAATCTTCTGGCCGAAGAGAGGAGTGCAGAGGCCCTCAGCGCATTCGAGAAAGCTATCGGTGGAGCGCCTAGAGAAGAGTTGGAGCTTCGAGTTAAGGCCCAAGCTGGAAGAGGACATGCGCTTTACCAAATGGGAAAATTCGGCGATAGCATCCGATCGTACCATACTGCGATTTCTATGAATCCAGAGGCTGTAGGTGGCAAGCTTCTCTATAACATGGGATCTTCCTATGCTTCACTGGAGCTTTTCGCGGATGCAGTGAAGTGTTTCATCCAAGCGTTAGACAGAGGGCTAGATCAACACGATAGGGATCTCTGTAGAAAACAGCTTAGTAGGTGTAAGATACTCGCCAAAGAGCAGTCAAAGAGATCTAACTGATAGAGATCCTGCCAGGGAAGCTGTAGACAGATGCGTTCTCCTCCTTGACAAATCCTACCAATGTCATACCGTGCTCTATGGCCATATCAATTGCCAATGAGCTCGGGGCCCCTACAGCAACCATCAATGGGAATCCGAATCTGATTGATTTCATTACCAACTCAAATGAAGCCCTTCCAGATACGACAAGAAAGTTTTCTCCAGGGTCATGCATGCCATTAGAGATGCATTTTCCGACAAGCTTGTCCACTGCATTGTGCCTTCCTACGTCCTCTGAAATAATTCTCAATGTACCACGGGGACTCATCATTGCAGCAGCATGCGATCCCCCCGTGACAGAGAATATATTCTGAGATGACCTCAGAGTATTCACTGAATCTATGATAGTTTTAAGAGAGTAAATATGACCATTTTTCATCCCTACATTCTGTAAACGTAGAAGGTTGTTAATAGAGTCACGGCCACAAATTCCACAGGCTGAAGAAACCGAGGTTTTTCTGACATGCTCTAGTGGATCAAAGAAAGATTCTTCAGAAATTTTCACTTTGCAACAGTTGTCATCGATTAGGATTTCAGTGACATGTTTCTTTTCAGTGATGATGCCCTCCCCAAATAGGAAACCAATTACCAATTCCTCATCATCTCCCGGAGTCCTCATCAGTATTCCAACAGAGTATGAATCCCCCCTAAATTCCACGTTAATGGAAAGAGGTGATTCTACAGCGACAGAATCGGTATCATAAGTCTTTGAATCGAAGGAAATTCTCTGGATATCTACATCGCCAACAGAATCCATGCAACTACAGCACCTACCAAGTATTCATACATGACGATTGCAATCGCAACTCTTCAAATACGACATGCATCAGCGATGTATATGGGAATACTAGGCGGAGGAGGTTTCACTTTACCAGTGGTATCTGAAGTAGAGGTTGTTGAAGTTTCCATTGAAATGACTGATGCGGCCAAATCTGCATTATCATCTTCCATGGCAGGAGATGAGGAAACTCATGTCCTGCTAATCAGTGCTCAATCAGGTGGATGCTCGGGTTACATGTACGACATGGCAATTGTTGAAGCTCCAGAACCAGATGGTTTTCAGGTGATTGAATATGGCGAGATTAGGGTTTTCATACACAATAAGGATAGTTTGATGCTCAACGGAATTAGAGTGGACTACAAGGACTCTCTAATGGGCGGCGGGTTTCAGATTGAGAACCCCAATGCTTCCAAGTCTTGTGGATGCGGACAATCATTCAGTTGATATTCATGTACACGCACAAGAATATTCAAGCGGCCATATACGACATTAGGTCAAGTATGTCAGTTTTTAGTGGTGAAGGATGCGCAGAGCATTTAGATAATGTTTTGACTTCTGATGTTAGCAAATTATCAGATACCGAACGTATAGATGGCCTAGTATGCGATTCAAATGGAAGAGTGACAGACATAATAAGCTGTTTTGGAATAGGATCAGAGATTCTAATTTTGGGTATCTATGAAAATATGGAAATGACGAGGGGTTTATTGACCAAGGGGATTCCATGGGATAGAGAATTACTATTGTATGATGGTAATGATGCCTTGAGGCACTGTTTGATTCATGGAGAAGGAGCCATGGAAATGTTGGGTGTTCTTTATCCGGAGATATCTGCAATACCAAATAACTCATTTGTTACGGTCGGTGATGTGATTATCTCAAAGAATACCATTTTTGGGGAAGGAAATATCGATGTTATACACAGAGTTGATGATGATTCATTCATTCAGAGAGTGATGAGCAATAATATTGGGATAAGAACTAGTGTGGAGTGGGAGTCAGTGCGGATTGGCTCGGGCTATCCATCTGAAAATGAAGCCGATTCAACGCGTCTGCCTACTGACATAGGCATGGGAAAACTGGTATCATTAAACAAAGGATGCTATCCTGGGCAGGAAATACATGCAAGATTGGATAGCAGGGGCTCTACAAAAAGGCACATGGTTAGCATTAGTTGCTCCGAACCGATTGTTCTTGGCAAGCAAAAACTTGACAATGGCCTAACAGTTCATGTCACTTCTACAGTAGAATTAGGAGACATGTACATGGCTCTGGCTATTGTCCCGATAGAAATTGAAGGTGGTTATGTGAAGACCGCCTCTGGCGAGAAGTTCGAGATAAGGTAAATCACTCGTTCTTCTCTTCGTCCAGATCAACTCTAGATTCCGCATATTCGGCCATTGACTCAAGTCTCTTCATGAATTTCGACTGGGATCCTGTGGCTGCAGATCTGGTGGCCCTTACAAGCCAAACTCCGCCAAATGCAACTTCCCAGAGACCGAGTGAATCACTCCTAGTTCTCTTGAAGATATAATCCAACAGTGGAATCAGTATCGCGGAAAGGCAGATTGCAATGAAGGCATTCATGAAATCGCCACCCTCAATACCAGAGCTGTCGCCCAGCATCGAGATTCCGAAGAAAACTCCCAGTAGGAACACGAAGTAAGAAGCGATCGTGGTGTTTTTCAGGGAGTGGTAAATGAAATTCGCATTATCCCCTCTAGAATTTATGAATTCGGTCCTAGATATTACATTCCCCATAGAGTGATTGAACCTAATTGGCATTATTACCATGTTGAATACTGAGAGTATTATGGCTACAATTAATGGGAACGTGGTTGGAGTCTCAAGAATTGCGAAGCCGACAAATATGGCAATGATAAAACCGAAGTTTACGGCAAAATCGATGAATAGCCTCAGTGAGCCTCTTGCCTTTCCAGCCTCATCGAATCCATCTGGCATAACTTTGGGCTCGGATTTTGCCCTCTTCTTTCTTGGCTCCCTAGGGGCCTTTGGTGCTGATTTCTTTGATGCCCTCGCAGAGCGCTTCTTAGCTTTCTTGGGCTTTGCAGAGACTGGTTCTGGCTCAACCTTTACTGGCGTTGGAGCAACGGGCTTCACATCCTTATTCTCATCATCTGAAATTTTTCCTGCCTTCTCTAGTAGTCCCATTTTAACACCTCACCTTTACGAGTATAACTCACCCATTTTCTGATATATCTCAAAACCTGGGGAAGAGATAAAATCCTCTATTTTGTCCTCAGGAAGCTCCCCGAGAACACGATTTATCATAGAGAAAAACTCAGACTTTGTTTCCTCATCACAATCAGTGGGAGACTCCCCCACGCTCTGGAATAATGGAAAGTCATCGGAAGAAACGAATGCATTAATGAAATCCTCTTCCATGTCACCTAGGAGATTGTTGACTACACCAAAGAACTCAGGAAAGAGATCTTGGGATTCATCATCCTCAGAAGCGTCATCTATGTCTTCTTCATCTGATTCAGGTGCGGAGATAAGCTCAACCGTTGGTTTGATTGCAAGAAGGTCTTGCTGCTGCTTCTTTCGCAAGACGATAATCTCCCTATCCAATTCCGAGCCGAATCTATCAGAAAACCTGTCCATAAGGGATCCTACCTGGCCCGAAGAAATTCTATCTATGTGCCCATACATGCTCTCTCTGCTTTCTACAGAGGGGGCATCGCCATCATTCTTCCTCTTTTCCCAATGACTGTGGAAATCAGTAGGAGGGGGCGAAGGAGTTGCATCATCAACTTCAATCTCGGGATCGGGGGTTGTTACGACCTCATCCAGAGGAGGCGGTGGCGGAGGAGTCGGGAGAGGAGGGGGAGGAGGGAAATTTATTCCAGGAGGTGGTGGTGGCATGGGCATTCCAATGGGTTTTACCCCTTCTTCCTCCTCGTCCGGCATACTCGTCTCGGAACAATTCCAGAACTCTACACTATTCAACATTCTGTGATTAAGCGTGCATAATCATGCGCATTAGTGTATGATCGCCCAACCTTTGAGCCCAAGAAATGTCGCCATTGACTCATGGACATTGAATATGTCACCGGTCGATCCCGATACCTCTTGGCCGGAAATTCTTGTTGTTACATCATCAACTATCAGCTCGGCTTTGTATGTATTCTGTGTACTGAATACGGAGGATTCTTCCATAGCGTTGAATGAGTTTGAAGTACCGGGCTCTAGTCTATCCAGAGGGAACTCAGTTACCCTAAGACCAGACTTTCCATGTAGACTGCCGACCCATCTTATTACCCTCTTGATATCCACGGTTACGTTTTCATCTGTTTCACCAACAGCCAGCGGTGCACCTTTCACTAATTCCCAGAAAGCCTCATTCAGCTTTTTTGTCGTGAAAACCGTTCTGCTATTATCCTGCCTGAGTCTATCGATTCTTCCCCCGGTTGTTGATTCAATGGCGAGCTTCTTGATGAGTTCCTTCGAGCATGAAAAGTTTCTGGATTTGAGGTTTGAATGGAGATCGGAAACTAATTGCGTACTCTTTTCACTATTGGAGATAGAGGCCAGCTTATTGATGACATCCTCAAAACCGATATCTATTCTATTCGACCAACCAATGTCCGGACCTGACATTACAGACTGGACATCAATGCCTACGCCAGTGATGTAGTTGACTAATTCACGTCGCGCGTTGGAATCTAGGTGCATTAGAGACGGGTCCCTGACGTGTATGTGAAAACCTCTGTGCCCCGAAAAGGTAGTCTGAACATATCTCTCTTTGAATCCAAATTCTGGTTCTAAGAAGTCGGACCAAAGACTCCATGCTTGTTCTTGAATCTTGTCCATCATACTGGGAAAGTCATTGTCTGATACACCAGGTAGGTGATCCCCATCAAGATCGAAGATTAAATCCGCACCGAGCCAGCCCTTGTCGTTCATTTTCCTCTGGCTCGGGTCATTATAGTATGCAGTACTATGGAAACAGGAGTGTGGAGTTCTAGTTTGAAGGTAGGAGAGGAGGTCGTCTTTGGTTGGGAGTGCCCTGTGTCGATCCGGTGGCTTTGAGCCCCAAGGTATGAACATCCACTCTCTTGATCGTAGCCTTGGTGGAGTCCAGAGGTCATCTGTTGTCAATGACCTGTAATAGTCGCCAAACCTAAGGGCATACCTACTCCAACCCGTGGTCACAACGTCAAGAAAGGTACTGGGCACATGAAGGTGCGCATCTAATCCATCAATAGTTTAGAAGGGACTTCGCGAGAATCGGTGGCCGATGCGTTTCCCATTATCTCTACATATGCCTCATAGCAAACATACTGATTGTCGACCACTATAGCTTCTGAGAATGTAATTGGTTTTCCGGTTACTGAGCAGATTGGACCTAGTTGTCCAGTAGCAGTAGACAGCTTGTTCGGATCTGGCATGATTGACCGTAATGGCATTGACTATTCACTCTTACTGCGGAGAATATTCACACGGAGGAATTTTCAATCTGATTGCGTGCGAAGATACATGAGCCACGCCCAATCCTACAGAGTAGGCCACTCGCCCGATCCCGATGATGCCTTCATGTTTCATGCAATGACCACTGGAGCTATTGACACTGGCGCCCGTAATTATGAGCATGTATTATTGGATATTGAGACTCTGAATAAGCATGCTATGAAGGGAGATTACGAAGTTTCTGCCGTTAGTATTCATTCTTTTCCGGACATTTCTGACAAATATCACCTGATGAACTGTGGAGCGTCTATGGGAGAGGGATATGGCCCTATGATAATATCAAGCAAGGAAATCAGTTTGGATGACGCGAAGAATTTGGTTTTCGCCATTCCAGGAGTAGGAACTAGTGCATACCTAGCACTTAGATTAGCTATGGGTGACGTGAAATTTGAAGTTGTACCATTTGATGAAATCATGCCTGCAGTTCAGAGGGGGGATTACGATGTTGGGGTGATAATTCACGAGGGGCAGCTAACATGGAAAAATGAGGGTGTTAATCTGATTCTTGATTTGGGCATATGGTGGAATGAGAAAACCGGTCTACCGCTGCCATTAGGTGGGAATGTAGTAAGAAAGGATCTTGGGATGGAAATGTGTAGACTAATCACAGATGATGTAAAAAACAGTATAGAACACTCTCTGAAGAATCCCGATGAAGCATTGAAATTTGCTAAGAAATGGGGAAGGGGGATAGATGATTCTACGAATAAGGAGTTTGTGGGCATGTATGTTAACAGCAGAACACTAGATTACGGAGATGATGGCAGAGATGCGATTAGGCTATTTCTCAAGGAGGGGCAAGCAATAGGAATGATCAGAAGTGACTTGGACGTTGACTCCATAGTTTTTGTAGGATCAGGTGAATAAATGGATTCAGACAGGCCAGAAGTTAGCGAGTTTGACTCCGTGGATCCAGCACCTCCAAGTGATATCATGAATGTTGGAGCTCTCAGAGAGACGATTTGTAACGAAGAAGAAAAGATGTTTCAGAGAATGCGTGCCTTGTTCGCACTTCGTAATATTGGAGGTCAAGAATCGGTAGATGCCCTAGCTGCTGCATTTTCTTCATCTTCTGCTTTGCTGAAACATGAGATTGCATATGTGATGGGACAGATGCAGGATTCTGCAGCCGTACCTTATCTGATCGAGAGGCTGGAAGATTATGAGGAGGATGTAATGGTCAGGCACGAAGCGGCAGAGGCACTGGGCGCCATAGGCGATAGGACAGCACTTGGTGTGCTTGAGAGATTCAAGGATGATCGGGACGTAGTGGTAGCAGAGTCATGCGAAGTAGCCCTTGATTTACTAGAGTGGGTTGCCAGTAAGAGATTGAATTATTCCGAATGAATATCCAGCCATATGGGTTCCTTTTCCATCCCACAGGCATCTCGGAGGAATCTAGTGAGTCCTTCTATGTCATCTTCAGTCATCCTATTCCTCACTTCTGTTCTGAAGTACTCTTCAACTCTATCCATGGGAAAACCCATTTTCTTTGAAGTCCTAGATATCACTTTATTCCTCCAAGAATCATTGGTTTCGAATTTCTCGACCTGACTAATCATCTGGGAGTGGGCTGTAATCAATACATCTCTTGGTGAATCCCTCCTAGCTACGAAGACACCGAAAACCATCGGAAGTCCCGTGACTCGAGTCCACTCCGCACCCAAGTCCATCCTAACTAATTCTGGATTGGAGATTGATGCCAAAATTGCCCTATCGCCAATTAGTAGGGCGCCGTCACACTTCTCTAACATCGAATTGATATCGGGGCCGGACTCTACAAACTTTGGATCCAAACCTCGATTCTTAACAATCCAGTTTAGCAATACCTTCGATGTAGAAGAGTCGGTGGGCAGAGCAATATCCCTCATATTTTCAATGGGACGCTCGCCGAAAAGCAATACTGAGCCGACTTTTCCGTTGCTCACTATCCCTATTTCCGGAAGAAGAAGTAATTCATCACTATTTGAAGCAAAATCGGCAGATGGGATAGGAGCTGCAATACAGTCCCTTCGCATTACATGGCCAGTAAGCCAAGCAGGAGGGGCAGATAGAATTGTCCACACGGGATCCAAGCCATCGAAAATTGGATCGCAATTAGAGAAGGAGACGCGCCCAATAACATTTTTCCAGCTCATATCACCCCTCCAAAGCAATTACCGGAAGAGATCTATGTGTTTTATCATCTGAAATATTAATTATCTCAAATTTGGTGTAAGACGAGTTTCTCTTTACGGGAATTGAGCCTGCTGAGATAATCATTCTAGCAAGCTGCTCTGAAGATGTTGTGAGGCTTGTTTTGCTTCCAGCTTCGTGCATAATCTCCTCATGGCCCACAGTTCCGTCGACATCGTCTGCGCCACAATTAATCGCGAAGGATGCGAGTTTGTCTCCGATATTCATTCTATAGGCTTTGATATGGGGGATATTATCCAACATCAACCTCGAAACGGCTATCATTCTAATTGTCTCCATGCCTGATGAGAGTTGGGCACCTGGTAGTCTTGTCTTATCGGGAAGGAAGGGGTAGGGGACAAAGCACTGGAAGCCGCGTGATGAGTCTTGTTGCTCCCTTAGCCTAACGAGATGTGTTATCCTGTCCTCAATAGTTTCTACTGTGCCGAAAAGCATGGTACAGTTAGTTGGCAATCCGAGTGAGTGCGCTATTCCGTGAATTTCCAAGTACTCGTCTGAGGACTCCTTTCCCATACAAATTCTATCTCTTACGCTGTCTACCAAAATTTCTGCACCCCCTCCAGGAAGGGAATCTAGGCCTGAATTGTAAAGTGTCGTCAAAGTCTCACTAATGGAAAGCTTGGATCTTGTAGAAAGATGCTTAATTTCGACAGCAGTCAGGGCCTTTATGTGAATTTTCGGAAACTCATCCTTGAGAGATGAGAATAGCTCACAATATTCCTTTACTGTCCATGTAGGGTGAAGTCCGCCTACTGTGTGGACCTCGTCTATATTGTCAGAATAAGGCCTGATTCTATCTAGATACTGAGACGAGTTCAGTGTATATGCATCGGGATGTCTTGGCCCCTTTCTGAATGCGCAGAATCTGCATGCAAGAACGCATATATTGGTTGAGTTAACATGTAAATTCTCATTGAAGAATACATGTTCTGAGAATCTAGACTGTTTGACCAAATTTGCGAGTGAGATCACAGATGTAATATCCTTCTCTTTCATCAATTGAACGCCTTGATTGAAAGATATTCTGCCTTCTGAAATTAGTGTTTCTAGGCAATCTGAAGCGATTTGAGATGATTTAATGGCTATTGGAACATGCATTGATGAGAGCTTGTTCCTCCAATTAGAATTGGAGTACATCCCCGTCTCGTCTGACATAGTAACGATTGTTGGTCTGGCATCGCCGTCATAAGAATTCGTCTAGACCCGCGTTACAAGTATCCGGAAAGCATCATTAGTTAGATTTTCTAGCAGGGTCATGAATTCTGGGGACCGGGCATCAAAAATGACAACGTCACAACTGCGTGAGTTGGCCTTGAGGTGTCGTAGGCACATAGTGAAAATGATTCATGCTGCAGGAGCTGGTCATCCAGGTGGTTCATTGTCTGCAATAGATATGATAGCTGCACTTTACGGTAATCAACTTAGATTCGATGTCGATAATCCCAATTGGGATGATAGGGATCGATTCATAATGAGTAAGGGGCATGCAAGTCCTGCGGTCTACTCTATTCTATTTGAGATGGGTTTTATCGATGAAGAAGATATGATGAGTTTTCGGAAAATGGGTTCAGTTTGTCAGGGCCATGTGGATATGAAATGGACTGATGGGGTTGATTTTTCTGCCGGCAGTTTGGGCATGGGCCTATCTTTCGGCCTTGGTTGTGCGTTGGCCGCTAGAATGGACTCCAGTGATCGAAACATATGGGTCATGGTAGGAGATGGTGAGATTCAAGAAGG
>Ga0066865_10000174_pt1 | contig 15821 bp, 34 predicted proteins | sample ETN01SmetaG_2_FD_66433 | JGI IMG/M metagenome (GOLD analysis project Ga0066865, IMG submission 66433) | Marine microbial and viral communities from oxygen minimum zone, Eastern Pacific Ocean - ETNP2014F12-01SV265 | ecosystem: Environmental > Aquatic > Marine > Oceanic ...
AAAATCTGAATGAGCAGATCAAACGACTGATCCTTGAATACATGAAGGAGGAGAATCAAGGTAACCACGCTCAAGCAGAGAAGATTCATGAAGAAATCAAGCAAATCAAACGTCTTTGTCGCGGAAATTGCATTGACTGATACTTTAGAACAAGAGTATCAGGATTGGTTAGAGATTAAGCGTAGTCTAGGAATTAAACGAACACTCAAAAGTTTCTTGTACTTTATCCACAACTATGGCGTACCTAACAAAAAAGGAGGCAGTATGGATCTGCCGTAAGGTTATTAAAGTTTGGCATCCTGAGTTGCGTGGCAACACTGAAGGAAAACAAAAGTATTGGTCCTATTTCCTTGACGTACTGTACAAGGATGGTAAAATTGAACAAAGTGATTACGAAACATGGTTATGTCCTTTCAAATGAAGATTGCAGCAGTCCTGAGTGGACTGCTGTTTACTGCTGCACCTGCAGTGATTAATGCACATGAACATAAGATTAAGAATGGTTTTTACAGTTATGATGCCATGGGTTGTATGCTCCTACGTGAGTGTACTGATGGTGTAGAACCAGTATGGGGAGTTGGTGTACTCAGAGAAGAGTATCCTAGTGCCGACTGGGATAAAGTAGCACATGAGTTTACTCGTATGCTAAATGCTCTCACATTGGTTGATGTAAAAGTATTTCTTGCTGATGAAAAGTATTTCCCAGTAGGACACCGTGGTGTCTATCATACTGTGGGTAATAACTTCTTCCTCAACAAGAGATTCATGCATCGTCCACATGTACTCATGAGCGTTATGCGTCACGAAGGATGGCATGCAGCACAAGATTGTATGGCAGGTACTATTGAAAATAGTATGATTGCAATCATCATGGATGAAGAGAAAGTACCTCAGATCTGGCAAGACATTGCATCTGACACCTATAAGAGTATGCCTAATGCTATCCCATGGGAGAAAGAAGCAACGTGGGCAGGAAAAACTGAGAATATGACTATGAAAGCACTAGAATCGTGTGCTCGGGGAACAATGTGGACAGATTATGAACCGACACCTATGACACGTGAATGGTTGGAAATAAATGGATACCTCAAATAAACTAATCTTACTCACTCACAAATATGGTTCAGAAGACCTCTACATCCAAATCCCGCTCCAAATCCGCAAAGACCTCAACTGGAAAGAAGGTGATACGCTCGTCTGGGAGATCCAAGACGACAACAGCATCGTCATTAGAAAAGAATCTAAAGACGCTAACATCAACGAAGCAACAGAAGAGGACTGGGACAAGTTCTGGTACGAAAGCGAAAGCGAAGGTCGCTGATCGCGGAGTAAAACACACACGATGTAAGGATACGAGTTTGTTTCCGTGTGATAATATGCCATGGAGACTAGAACCACGCACTGATAAGTTTAATCTATCATGGTTCATGTGTTTTGATCATGCAGTAGATCAGATTGAAAGATCTAATCTTAAACCACGTGACTATAAACTCATGTGCCATACCAACGTACCCATATCAGATCCTCTCACAGGTGGCGTGAGAACGCAACGATATGTTAGGGGATCATAAGATACTTGTCCACGACAAGGATCTATGCTATAATACGTCCATAACGACACTACATCATGACGACCTTTGACAAGAAATACTATTGGTGGGCATCCGCCTTTATTGCTGTTACTGGTCTAATCATCGTGACCACTAACATGTCGCCTACTACTGAAATGGTATACACAGTAGTAGAAACAGTTCATTCAGCAGCTAAAGCAAAAGAAGGAGAACAGTACTAATGACAACAAGACAATTTACAGATGGTAAAGGTAACACATGGGAGTGGGAAGAAACTCCTGAAGTAATTGAAGCAGTGAAGAAACTGCATGAAGAAATCCAATCTAATCTTGAAACAAATGCTGCACCTGATTATGGTGTTGGTAAATGAGATGAAGCAGAGACTTTTTATTCGTGAACGTCATCAAGTTATTACAGACATATATCATGATCTGAGTATCAATGATGCGTTCATGGATGAAATTAAAACTGTGAATTGGATAAACTCATATAGAACTAATGTGGGTGCCAAGATGTCAGATTGGAATATGAAATCTGATAATATCACGAAGATCTATGATTGGGTGCTATCATTACTACATGATACACACAAAGATCTACCACGTAATCTGTATGAGTTGTATGAAGCATGGTATGCGTGGTATAATGAGGGTGACAGCACACGTTGTCATGATCATAAATTTGTACCATGGTCATTTGTATACTTCATTCAATCACCAGAAGGATCATCATCACTATACTTTCCAACATCAAATAGGTCAATCAAACCTGATAATGGACGTGTGGTAATCTTTCCTGGCAATGTAGAACACTATGTACCAACGAATAAATGTAATGATAGAATAGTTCTTGCTGGCAACATTAAATGAAAGCACAATTTGAAATCACACCTGACACATATGATCCCACAATTGAGTGGGGTGATGAGGTAAAGTTCTTCCCTAATTACTTCCCTGATCATGCTAAGATCACGTGGAATGATATTGTACCATTGTGGCAGGAAGAACGTAATAATGATTATCTTAGGATGCTTACGCCACCTAATGAACTTGTTCATGAAAATCATATAGAATATGATGGTGAGACAGATAATCCTGATCTTGCGTTAGATATTGATAGACAAGTCATTGTGCCTACCATTGTCACACATACACAAGATTATTTGAATGATCATACAAGACAAATATGTGAAGAGGCATACGCACTCAAACTACGTAATCTTCACATCTATAGTAATATCATGGCGGAGTCATTTGTGTTTAAATCACACAATGATCCAATGTCAATCATGTTAGTGCAATGCATTGGTATGTCTCAATATGAGTTTGAAGATGGTACAATACATGAATTGAATGAAGGTGATGGTTTGTATGTTCCGCGTGGCATATATCATGCACCGCGTATCTTTGGTCCACGTGTTACATTCTCATACAACTGGCATTATAGAAGATGATTATTAAACATAAAGAGAATGTCAATGTGATCACTGCCAAGTATCATGATCTCTCCATTAACAAACAATTGTATAAGGATGCACATGATATTGGATGGAAAGAACTCAATGTGTCAACAGTACGTGTTACACATATGTCTGAATGGTGGGTAGAATCGCCTGCTATTGATACGATTGTTGATTGGATAGCACATACTATTACACAGAAGGTACACTATACAGTAGATCATACATTTACTATTGTGTCAACATGGTTCGCCAAATATTCAAAAGATGATTATTCAGTACCACATCATCACATACCAACACAGTATTCATTTGTATACTATGTGAATGCACCAGAAGGATCATCACCATTACTATTACCATCGTCTGATACATCTATCCCAGTAGAAGAAGGACTTGCAGTGATACTACCAATGGGCACTATTCATGGTGTTGACAAATGTCCAGTAGATGATAGACTAATCTTAGCAGGTAATTTTTATCTTACACCACCAGGAATGACAGTACAAATGGATGGATTCTATTCGGGGGGTGCTAAATGACATACACTCCTAAAATTAATGATAGAGTTAGATGGAAAGATGATGAAGGTTGGGTGTATTGTATTACTGATCAATACTTCACACTAGAAGTAGGAACAGCACCTATGTCAATTACTTCTTCATCAGGACATAAACATCATCATTGTTTGTTATGTGTGTACAAACAATTCTATAAAGATGTAGTATACTTGGGTAGACGTGCATCTCAATATGATGATGTGTTGATTGATGACACATATCACTCACAAGAACATCGTTATGCTGATCCACAATGAGTAATTTCTTACCAGATGAATACCATGAGTTTAATGGTAGACCACGTACACCAACACACTTACTATTACTAATCAGTGACCTAGAAGGATCATACCAAAATCTTAAGTACATGGGATACAAAGAAGACATGGACACATTGAATGAAATAAAGCAACGGTATTACAAAGAATACTTTAAAGCAAAGAAGAATGAAAAATGATCTATTCATTGATGAATATGACCTAGATCATACAGTATGTGATGGTCTACTTAAACTATACGATGATTGTAAGGAAGTAAGTAAACCTGGTGCTATAGGATCATTTAATCAAAGGGTAGATCATTCAATTAAAAAATGTACTGACCTATTCTGGGATGATATACCAAAGACAGGTATTAAATCACACCCAAAATATAAAGATGAACAATACTTGAATCATCTCATGCATTGTGTCTGGCAGTATAGTAACAAGTATCTCAATGGATATCAATTAGTAATGTATGGTGGTCCTAGGTTTCAATACTATCAACCTAATGAAGCATTCTATCGTGAACACTTTGACGCAATGCATTCTACTCAATCAAGAGTAGTTGCATACATCACTTACCTTAATACATTGACTGATGGTGGTGGCACATACTTTACACATCAACAACATACAGTACAACCAACAAAAGGTAAGACTATACTATTCCCACCACATTATACCCATAGACATAAAGGTATAGTATCACCAACACAACACAAGTACATCATAACAGGATGGTTCACATGGTACAACAAATAAAAACATTCACTCATACATCAACAGAACCATATGATAGACACACATACAAACTCGTGTTAAATGATGGAAATGCTATTGAATTTGATGACTATGATCAACTTAAAGCAGTGTGGTTTCAACGTTACAACACAGGTCAACTGAACCATGTTATAGTACAAGATAACACACAACTCCGCGTCAGTGATAGCAAGGGGTTTGGTTAGGTTGTGGAAAACCCTGTGGAAAACTTAAAAAACATTAAATAAATGGGGGTAAGGTGCTCGGTAGTTACTGTCAAGGATCTGTAAAGGTACTCTGGAGACGCTACCTTAGCCCGCAACCTACCGAAAGTCAAGGAGAAGTGTGCCAGTTCTTAAAGTGTCACACAAACCCTCTGAAATACTTGCAAATCCCTCGGCGGCAGGTTATAATTATCTCATGGATCACCAAAAGACTCGGAAATCAACTTTTTGACTTTTTGAGTTTTTTGGGATTCTCACTTTTCTTAAAAAGTCAAAAAGTTGATTTTTTAAGATTTTTAGTTTTTTAACATTTAACCTTTAATGACTTTTGTGAAAACTTACGAAATCACCGAATCCAGTGCTATTTTTAGCATTAAAACTAAAGAAAACAGTGTATTTGTAACATATAACAGTAATCTTGACAAAGAATACGAGTTTATTTGTGAAAATATTGCTAAATTTGACGAAAAAGTGTCAAATACTCTGAAAAATGAAGAATCTATTGGTAAACTAGTAAATGTAAGTATTAAAGAAGGTCTAATCACCCCAACTAAATAATCATCCACTGTTGTAGTATAGTAAACACTATCAACCTAATGAGTAAGAAGAGTTCACGGGGACAATCTGATCACCGTGATGAGTTTATAGACGATTTTGAAGATTTTGGATACAAGGTAAAGAACATCAAACGACATTCTAAAAAGAAGATAGCAAAGTTTAAACGAGAGAAGGATGAGTACTATGACAGTTATTAAACTGGTCTACTAACCATAGACCATCAATCCTGTATGTGTATAATGAATGCATGTACAGGATTTTTTTATGACACCTTGTGAAATTGCATTAGAAGAGGATGCTAAGATGATGAGAATCTACAATCATCTAGATGCAATTGATTTCCTCACTATAGTATACGAGGATTACTGCACTAAGCATAGTCTACCCTATGTGTCAGCAGATGAGCAGGACCTCAATGAACTTGATTGTAAGCATGTTGCATGGTTGCACTCATTTAATAGAATGTGGGAGCTGGCGCAGGACAATTAATTAACTGTCCACTATCTGCCCCATTCGTGTCCCGCTGCCCTATACTAAGAACATGAACGAAACAACCCTCTACGAAATCCACTGTCCCGAGACTGGTGAGATTGAAACCACATCCTCTGAGGATCGTGCCTTTGACCTCTGCTATGCAATGAGCGAAGAGGAAAGCAAGTATGCTTGCATACGTGACACATTTGGAAATGTCATCGGTGAATATGGTGACGTGATGGATGCAGTAGACAGAGGATTAGTCTAATGCATTTTAACGTTACATACATTGATTTTGATTTTGACGATGAGCACATCAGCAAAGATGAGCGGGTTGAAATCACACAAGACCACATCGGCACATGGGAGGCATGTGACGAAGATGATCTCATAGAAGAGATTACCACATCCAGCGGGTGGTGTATCAAAAAAATTGATTACGACATCCAGTTGAAGTAGTGGCACACATAGGGTGGCACAGGTCACCCTATGCACTATAATAACAATGTAAACAATCACAGGAGAATCTATGCCGAATTGGTGTCACAATCGTGTTTCATTCTACTCTGACAATGAGAAGGACATTGAAACACTTTATGAGATCTTCAACAATGACGAACCATTTAATAAATTAGTTCCCTCACCAGATTGGAAGAACACACCAAATGATAAAGGTGAATTACCAATCAAAAGAGAAATGAAATCACCTAATGGTGAGGTATGCCATGTGACGTATGATTTCCCAGATGGCACGAATGATGATAGATGGTATAATTGGAACTCAACTAATTGGGGCACTAAGTGGGATATATTCAAAAATGACATTGAATGTGAGGGTGATGAGAATAGTTTTGAATGTGAATTTGACACAGCATGGTCACCAGCAGAGGGAATATTTCACGCTATTAAAGAGCAATTCCCTGATGTTGACGTTACGTGGTTCTATGATGAACCAGGAATGATGGTTGCAGGTTACCTGTAGACCAGTTGATAAAGTGGCACGGGGTAGGTTGCACTGCCTCCCTGTTGCCCTATAATAAACACATACCAAACAACACACATCACACATGCGTAAAATTGAATCACAAATGAACAACGCTATCCGTTGCAACCGCGACTTCAGCAACAGCAACACCATGGTAACACATGAGGACGGCAATGCATTTGTGTATCTTCACGGCAACCATATTGCAACCGTTGCTGATAACGGAGCATTGACAATCTATGATGGCGGGTGGCAGTCCAACACCACCAAATCACGTCTCAATGCATTAATCAACGAATTCTGCAACGGTTACACTGACGGAGTATTTCAAAAGAATTTTGAATGGTTCATCAGCACTGCCACAGGTACAGTTGATTTTGAGAATGGATTCACGTTTGCATGATGCAGCGGGGGGACCTTTCCCCCCTCCCTGTTAACGTTATCCACCCACAATTGAAACCCATTCCATCGCACTGTAACGATGAACTTTTGCCGTGGTTTGTTTTCATGTTGACAAAAAAGGCGATTGGTGGTATAACTAGTATACACCAACCCGAGGTTAAACATGACAGCGGAAGAATGGCAACAGGAAATGAAAGAACAGATGCAGGATGAAATTGAAATTGGACTGCGTGAGTTTGTCCGATACGATGACAGCTGTGCTGTTTTAGAAATTGATTACACCACACAATCATGAGTGACACCATGCTAGACATCTTTGATGTTCCCAACATTGAAACCGTGTTGATTGAAGATGAAGAGGGACGCCTAGGCGTTGACCTGACCAATTTGGAAACTGTCCACACAGAGTAGACACCCTCTGACCATTGCCCTATAATAAAGGCATGAACAAAACACCACTCATCAAATCTGAAGACGGTCTCTTTTTACACAATGAGAACCCTTCACCTGTCATGTTAGCAGCAATGGACAGCATCCGCCAGCAGATGGCAGCAGAGACAGCATACCGCGAGCGGGTGCGTCAGGGTCTGGAACCTGCCCACGGTGGACAGTGGGGATACTGGAACATCAGTGATCGCCACTGATCAATTCACCCTCTATAATAAGCACATGATCCAAACCACTTGGGCAGTCCAACCCGCCAACTGGACAAACTTTGATCCTGAGGGTGCAATCCAATGCGCCGACATCGCCACAGCATACAAGATCTGCCAATCTGTCATCGGTGAGGGTGATCAGATGATTTGGAAGATGACCAGCGGCGACCCTATCAAGTGGGTGCGTGTCTATGAAGATGAGAGCATTGATGCTGTGACAGATCAACATCTGGCACACCTCGTGTAGACGTTGCCCTCTCATCCATTATAATAAACACATACACAACAAACACAACACATGCAAGCACTTGAATCCATGATCGCAGAACGTGAGACCTACAACGGTTGGGCAAACTATGAGACATGGAACGTCGCCCTATGGTTGGGCAATGATGAGGGTATGTACTCACTCGCTCGCCGTGCTATCTCCTATGATCATCTCATCCCCACGCTTGAGAGCATCTATGGACAGATGACACCAGACGGTGTGCGTTGGATGGATCCCATCATTGACACAGACGAAATGGATGAGATGCTAGAGGAACTTTGATCCTCTGGGCATCCGTAAGACTGGCAGGGGTTGCGTTCACTATTCGCATTTAAGTTGAACCTCAGCGGGTGTAAGTCCCAGAGCATGTGTGGATAACATTAGGGGGGCAGTAATATGCCCCCTTATTTGTTATTAAAGGGTTGCCGAGCGAAATCTTTGGGTCCCTCCTAACCTACAAAAGTATCCAGACGACCGATAAATATATTTGAAAATGGTTTTTTTAAAACCTTGAAATCCAAAAAAATTTCCCAGCAAAAAAATGACTGAAAACCTCGTTATCACGGAAGAGACCGTTATTGAAGATATGAATAACCCTTTGAAGAAGGATCCTCAGTTTCAACTCGCCGTACAGCAACAACAGATCAATAAGATGGCAGATGTAATCCAAGAGGTTGCCGAGCGTCTTGTAAGTCTTGAAGCAAAACTAATTGAAATGGATAACCTCATGAGGTTCCCTGACGGCGAGCATCCTCTAGATAAATATCCTGAAGTTTCTGGGAGACTGAACGTTGGATCGTAATTACTACGAAGATATACTGAATAACTTTGATGCATTCTGCGATCAGTTTGAGAACGCAGCAGCAAAAAGATTTGCAGGACTAGACAATGACTCAAGACAACCAATTGACAATGCAGAAGTTAAACGATCAACTCCAAGAGCTGCTCAAGAAGTTGACGATGGTGGAGAAGAGGGTATCCAATTTAGAGAACCCCCGATTGATGTACAAGCCGCCCCACTCCCAGAATTACCAGACTATAGCGGAGACTCTGGATCATCTTCATAAAGAGGTAGAAAAATGCCAAACTTCGTTGGACCAGAAACAGTAGATACTGCTAGTACAGATGGAAACTGTTTGTATGCTGCATCGCCCCTAGGAGGGACGCCATACCTTTCAACAGTCGTCGTAGGTAAATCTCCACTAAAGATCTATGACAACCTCTCTGTACCCGCTCCTGTGGCAGGTACAAAGGTTAATCCACTCATTCCTTTACCTTGTCAACCAGGTCAAAGGGTAATCAAACCAACAGTTAATAAAACTGTCTTTATCAACGGAAGATTACCTGCTGTTACTGGAGACGAAGCACAGATGGTAATAGGAGGTACACCGAGGCCCTTGACAGGACCGTTCCAACATCCTACAATACTAATTGGTACACAACTCAAATAACATTATGGCAAGAAGTAAGGTTGGACTTTCTGGCGGACTCATGATTGAGTCTACTCCCAAGAAAACTCGTCAGGGTACTGGGAAGCACACAAAATATGCTGCCAGTTCACGCAACGGTAAGAAAAAGCGTTATCGTGGACAAGGTAGGGGTTGATTGCCCCGAACGCCGAAACTCCGAGGGACATGAATGAATTTAATATGTAACATACCTGCACAGAAGGTATGGGTAAGAAAAGAATATCTCCGCGATCATCAAGATGGGCACGGAGAGTTTGTAGAAGGTGTTTGGGTATCTGCTAAAAGTATACCTGGTCGTGCTTTCTATTTTGAAACTTACTTACCTGAATACGGAGCAATGTATGACAAGTTACCCATTAGTGCGTTTGTAAGTTCTCCTGCTACTCCTACTATGGATATGAGTTTGGAGAACTTACAGTTCTGGAACTGTATGGATTACGGAGTCATGGCAATTAGCAAAGGATTCATTGGTGAGATGGAAGTAGAGTTACGCACTCGCGACCATGGATTAGTAAAAGGTAAGTATTTGTTTACATTAGATAACTATCATGCAAACATTGATGTGATAGATAATAATGTTAGCGAAACTCCTCAGGAGCATAAGTCACACAACTGCATTGAACTAAAGAATGGTCAATATGCATTGTATCCTAATAATAGGATGCGATTGTATGACCTTTCACTCACTCCAGAAACCCCCACAACTCCCGATTTCAAAGTATCTACTATAAAGTATGAAGTTGAAGCAGGAACTGAATGGGGACGCCTTGGAGACACTGATGATTATTTTTGGGAAACAAGTAATGAACGAGAACTACGGACGGAGAACTCAGATGGGCAATTCACGAGTTGATAAAAGTCAACAATTTGTTGATGAGGGAATGACCCTAATCACTGAAACAGACAGTGACAAGTATTTGCAAATGGCAGCAAAAAGAGATCGTAATAAAATTAAAGAGGAACTTTATCCGAAACCTATTGAAGAATGAGTATATCAATTGATAAAAAGCAATTCTTCCCTACTCAAGTTTTAGCATTTCGTAATGATCGTAATGCAAAGAAGTTAAACAGGAAGATTGCTAACTACATTATAGAGCAAAGTAAAAAGAACCCTGATACTAAGAGATTTTCTGTAGGTGGCGAGAATGGTTGGCATTCTGAGTGTAACCTTACAGACTTAGACTACGAATGGTCTCAAGAGTTACGTGCAATGATTCTAGGAGCATCTAGTGCATATGCAGGACGTGACTTGTTTGATGAAAATTATCGTCTAGAAACTTGGGCAGTTAAATTGGGAAAAGGTGGGTATTCAAATTATCATAGTCACCCTAATTTCCGTTTAAGTGGTGTTTATTATGTAAAGGTGCCAAGTGAATGTAATCAAGCATCAGGATCAATTGGATTTCCTGATACTAGAGCAGGAGCTATGGGTACTGCCTTTGAAATGCCAACAATTAACTTTAGAGCATCTGAAGGAGAGGGTTTAGTATTTGAGAGTTGGTTACCACATTACGTAACCCCTCATATTGGAGAAGAATCTAGAATTAGCATTTCTTGGAACATTATTTTTGAAGATCCTGCTAAATAACTAGTGACTCCGTATACTCTTAATGGCAACGTCTAATCTCTCGTTTAGAGATGTCAATATAACGTTCAAGAAGCATCCAGTTACTGACGACGTAGTTGTTAGTAAGGACAATGCTGCTATTAAGCAAGCCATCATTAGTTTACTTCTTACTAACAGGGGTGAACGTCTATTCAATTCGGACTTTGGTTCGGATATTAGATCATTTTTGTTTGAACCTTTAGACTTTGGTACTGCTGCTCAAATCAAGATGGGCATCCGTAGTACTATCAAACAATACGAACCAAGAATATCAGTACAAACCGTTGCCGTCATTCCAAACTTTGACGACAACGGTTTTGACGTGGAAATGACTTATCAAATAAGAGGAACAGATGTCCCCCCTGTACAAATAGAATTCTTCCTGTCTAGGACGAGATAATGCCATATACTCAGTTAAACAATTTAGATTTCAATGAAATCAAAACTGCTCTCAAAGATTATATGAGAGCTCAAACGGATTTTACTGACTATGACTTTGAGGGTTCAGCATTAAGTCAACTCCTAGATGTATTAGCATATAACACGTACTATACAGCGTTTAATGCTAATATGGTAGTCAATGAGATGTTCCTTGACTCTGCCACTCTTAGGGACAATGTAGTGGCGTTAGCAAAGCAGTTGGGGTATACACCAAAATCAATTTCATCACCAACAGCGGAAGTAAGTTTTGATCTTACATTTCTTAGCACTGCACCTGCAAGTGTAACATTAAAAGCAGGAACAGGATTTGTAACCAATTATGATAACACTCTATATCGTTACATTGTAAGAAACGATGTTAAAGTAGAAGTTTCTAATAAAGTAGCATCATTCAACAATCTAATTCTCAATGAGGGTTCAACAGTATTAACAAGAACTAGTTTTGATGATTCTATTAAGTCTCAACGTTTCAGGATTAACAATCCTGCTGCTGATTTGAATACATTGGTTATTAGAGTATATCAATCTGTTGGTTCAAGTGTTTTTGAAGAATATAAAAAAGCAGATAGTGTACTTGATATTGGTTCTGACGATAAGGTATATTTTATTAGTGAAGTTGAAGACGAGCAATATGAAATCTTCTTTGGTGACAACATTTTAGGTAAGAAACCTGTAGATGGTGAAATTATTGAAATTTCTTATATTACTACTAATGGATCCTCATCAAATGGTGCGAAGTCGTTTTTATTCAATGGTAGAATAGAAGATGAGAATAACACTCCAATTTCATTACCATTTAATGTAAGTACTATCACAACTAATTCTAAGTCTTCTGGTGGTTCTGATATTGAAAGTATTGAAAAAATTAAATTTAATGCAACTAAGTTTTATGGATCTCAGAACCGTGCAGTAACATCTAACGATTACAGTGCAATTGTTAGAAATCTATATCCATCTATTAGTGATATCATTGTATTTGGTGGAGAAGATCAGGTTCCACCTGAATACGGTAAAGTATTCATTTCAGTTAAACCAGAAGAAGCAGCATCTCTTTCTGCATTTACAAAATCGCAGTTAACCAAAGAATTAAGACAATATACAGTTGCATCAGTCAAACCAGAATTTATTGATCCATCTATTCTATTTGTTGAATTAAATAGTAAGATTTATTATAACGGATCTAAAACAAATGCTCTCCCAACTGAGATTGCATCTATTGCAACTACTGGCATTCAAGAATATTTGAAAACATCAGGAACTGAGAAATTTAATGGTAAGTTTAGATATAGTAAATTTATTGGTGTAATTGATGGATCTGATCGTTCTATCAATTCAAACATTACTGATGTTACTTTAAGAAAAGACTTTATAGCACAGATCAATTCATCTTCATATTATGAGGTATGTTATCAGAATGCATTTTTAAAAGATTGTGATAACCCTGTTCTTTCTTCCACTGGTATGACAGTCTTTGAGCATCCTAATTTTACATCATTTCTAGAAGACAGGAATGGAAAAATTGTCCTATATAGACTAGATTCCTTGACGGGAGAAAAAATCCTCCTTGATGATTCTATTGGTGATATTGATTATGAGAAGGGTGAAGTTAAATTATATAATTTTACTATCTTAAAAGGATCATTCTCAGATAACAGAGTTGAATTGAGAGTTAAACCTCTCAGTAAAGATATTGAAGTTAAACGTGAGGTATATCTAGATGTTGATATATCAAAAAGTACATTTGTAGCATACAAAGAGTAGTAGATGCTTAAGACTGCTAATAAAATCTCATTTCTAGTTGAGTCTCAGTTACCAGACTTCATTAATGAAGAATACGAACTTTTTAGTAAGTTTGTAAGGAAATACTATGAGCAATTAGAATTACAGGGTCAACCTGTTGATATTATCACGAACCTTGAAACATATCGTGATATAGATTTTTATGAGAAGAATATTCTTAAGCAGTCAACTACGATTACTGGTAATCTTTCTAGTAGTGCTGATACTATTAATGTAGCAGATGCATCATCATTCCCACTTAGTGGATATATTAAAATTGATGATGAAATTTGTTTTTATGGAAGTAGAACTGATGTTTCATTTCTAGAGGTTAGTCGTGGTGTTAGTGGAAATACAACACTAGGTGATCTTTATAAAGCAAGCACATTTGTAACCACTGAATCTAGTACACACGTTAATGGATCAACTGTACAGAATATTAGTAATCTATTTCTGTATGCATTAGTTAAAAGTTTTGAATCTCAATACTTAGCAGATTTTCCAGAAGCATATTTAAAAGAGGGTGTAGATAAAAGAACCCTCATCAAAAATATCTCATCCTTTTACCAATCAAAGGGAACTGATAATTCAATCAAATTTTTATTCAAATGTTTGATTGATAACGATCCAGATCCAGAAATTGCATACCCAAGAGATTTTACTTTAAAATCATCAGAATCTAATTGGATTCAATCATATGCTCTAAGAGCAAAGATTCTTAGTGGTAATCCAACAGATTTAATTGGTAAACGAATTGTTCAAAACGTAGAAGGTAGTTATGCTTCTGCTGTTGTAGATAATGTAAAATTTAGTGGAACATTTGATAATCTAGATTTATATGACATTATATTAAATGAGCAAAGTGTTAACGGAACATTCAATACATCTTTAAAAACTGAGTTAACTAGTTCAATTAATTCATCATTAACTGTTGGTGATAGAGTAAATGTATTTTCCACAATGGGTTGGGGAAAGAAAGGAACATTTAACATAGGATTAGAAACATTTACATTTGAAGAAAAAAATGTAAATCAATTTGTAATTAAGACAAGAAGTGGTACAGGATCTTACTCTACAGGAGAATCTGTTACCTATAACTTAGAAGTATCTTCTGGTGATATAAAACTTCAAGTATTTGGCATTTTATATGGATTAAAAAATTTAGTTGAGTCTCCATACTCAAATCCAAATGAAAGTGTAGAAATTTCTAAGGCAGGATTTATAACAGATGATATTAGAATTAATGATCTACAAAATAATCTAAGATGGGTTACAAGCACTGGTGTTCCAGCAATTACAGATCTTAATTCTAACGTTTCTGCTATCTTTGAAGATGGTGAAGGTTATTATATTGCTTCATCAGGATTTCCATCTCATGCTATAGGAACTCTTCCTGCAGATGCACAGGATCAAAAACTATTAAAGATTATTAGAAAGCATCCGATACAAACTACTGAGATCTATAAAACATTATATCGTGATGTTGGTATTGCTGTCAACGGTATTCCATTTATAAGTTATAAAGATGAGGAAGCGATTGACAATGGCAAAATTAAATCTATATCTGTTACTTCTAGAGGTTCTGGATTTAAAGCACCACCATTTGTATTAATTAATGGAGTTGCTAATCTAGCAAGAACTGTTCTTGCAGGACAGGTAGTAGAATCAGTTATTATTGATGATGCTAAATCATATACTTCTATTCCTACTATAGAAATATTATCTGGTAGAAATTGTGAAGCAAGAGCAATTGTTACTAATGGTGAAATTACTAGCATTGCAGTTGAAAATGCTGGTGAATACTATTCTTCTCCACCAGAGGTAAGAATTACTGACAATGCAGGTAGAGGAAGGTTCGCTACTTATCGTGCAGTCATTAATACTGCAGGATCTATTGTTAGTTTTAGAAAAATTAATGGTGGTAGTTTATATTCTCAAGAAAATGTACAGGTAGATATTATTGCTGTAGGATCTGGTGCTACAGGAGTCGCATCAATTGCAAAATGGAGAAAAGATACTTTTTATAAAAACAAATCTCTTTTAGATTCCGAAAATGGATATTTCTTTAAAAACTTCGTAACGAATCGTGGTTCTGGTTATGCATACTATGCAGCACCATCAACTATTAGAACTGGAGATACTGGGGTAAATCATTCTCCAATTATTGGTTTTGCTTATGATGGTAATCCAATCTATGGTCCTTTTGGATATCAAAACTCATTAGATTCTCAAAGTTTGATTGTGAGAATGACTAGTAGTTATAGTAGAAAAAATTCCAGATCTGATGGTCCATTGGTTAGTCAATATCCTATTGGAACTTTTATTGAAGATTATGATTACATTGCCG
>Ga0066865_10000176_pt1 | contig 15591 bp, 6 predicted proteins | sample ETN01SmetaG_2_FD_66433 | JGI IMG/M metagenome (GOLD analysis project Ga0066865, IMG submission 66433) | Marine microbial and viral communities from oxygen minimum zone, Eastern Pacific Ocean - ETNP2014F12-01SV265 | ecosystem: Environmental > Aquatic > Marine > Oceanic ...
CCTATATTCACATTTGTTTCATCACTTCCACCAATTGTTTTTGTATAGGTGAGTCTCTTCCATGATCCATCAGCAGGAATAGTTGAATTAGCATTTGTAGAATATGGACCAGCACCCATTCTTTGTTGCAATACATCACCTGCCATATTAGTTCCTGCCTTCACCCATATACTCATTGTATATGTTTTACCTGCAGTTAAAGTACCTTGGTGATAAAAATATGGATCAGTACCAGTCATCTCCCATTTTGTAGCAGTATATGATCCGTCTGGTGCTTTTACTTCTGTAGTATTCTTTGTAATTATTGATGCAGCAGGACCAGCACCACTCCAACCAACACCTGGTTCAAATGATTTTGGAAATAAATTCTCAGTACGATCATACGTAGCTCTGTTTCCAAAGTCATAGTTCAGAAGTAGGTTGTTATTAGTTACAATACCAGGACCAATCTTAGGTGCTGTGTCAGGTGCTTCGTTGATGTACTTAGACTTGGTAGCGTTGTAGTTCTGGAATACTGTAGCTGCTGTTAGTGCTCTTAGATAGATACGAACTTCACCTATCCTCCCTGAAAATGCTCTATCATCCTGGCCAGGTCTTCCACCAACTGTTAGATACAATGCATTTTCTGTAGCATCTATTGGAGAACTATTATTGGTTGCAGCAAGTTCCCCATCTACGTAAAGTGAATAAGAAGTGGAATCATGAACGACTACCACATGATACCAAACTCCTGTTTGAATTGCCTTTGTTAAACTATCAGCTTCTTCATCACCAGTAGCACCACCAAACCCAAGTCTTCCTGAATTAGTAATACCAATACACCACTTAGTAGATCCTGTTAGACGATTAGTAGTCAAAATTCTTCTAGGATAAGCATTGTCAGCATCGCCTGGTGCTGAAGCAAAGTTGTCTGAATAAAACCATGCTTCTGCTGTAAACGTCGTTCCTATTTCTTCTGAAGTAAGGGTAGGTACTTCTATTTTCTTCCCACGATTACCATCCCAAGTCCAGTATATACCATCATTAATGGGTCCGTCATTGGTAGAAGCAGCATCACCATTCACTGTGATAGTATAGTTGTTGTCACTAGCATCAACAATAGTATCTCCCTGACATGTTAAGAGTTCAGTTCCAGTGATAACATTTAGTGGTGCTGTTGGAACTTCTGCTCCACTCAAAGCACTACCAACAACAACTCTGCAATTAGAAATGTAACCGTTGAGCGATTCATTCGCTCCACTTCTATCTCCAATAACAAAGTTGGCGTTATCTACTCCAACAGTTTGTGTTCCTGTTCCTCGTGATACACCGTCAACAAATACTTCAATTGCTCCACCAGCAGTATATGTTATTCTAGTAAAATACCATACTTCATTTGTGTAAGCAAAACTTCCAACAACATTTCCTTCAGTAACTAGATAAGCATTACCAGAACCATCAATAAAATATGCTGTTCTTCCAGAACCACCATTGTGTTGTTCCCATAAACATGTTTGAGATGTGTTATCAATAGAATACCAGAACATATCAACAGTAAAAGCAGTTCCAGTGCTAGTAGGTAGTAAGGCACCAACACTAATACTATCTCCAGTACCATCAAAGGTTACACTACCAGCACCAAAGAAAGGTTCAGTCAAAATTGGTCTACCATTATTACCTTTACCTGATTGATCTAACCAGTAACCACTACCAGAATAAAGATTACCCAACAGGTTCAGTTCTTGGAAGTCAGCAGGTCTAATAGCAGGACTACCACTATACTCAAAGCTATCAGCACTGTCCATCTGTCTCTTCTTGTTAGAGACTGGAGTAGCAAGATCATCAAAGACAAGCTTGTTAGCAGTAAAAGGATATGTAATTAGATCACTCTCATCATTCCTAACAGAACCATCAGATAATCTTCCAATTTTATTTTCTGCATTTGAAACGATTGTGTAATCAACATCAGTACCACTATTATCATCATATGCAAAAGCACCCAGACCATTACCAGAGGTACTTATTTTACCAAAAGTATATCTATCTGGTTCTCCTGATATAGGAGCAATCTGCTGATCTCTAAACAGGATATAATAAAATGATGCATCGGCATCTAAACTAGCAGCACCTAGATTGTCATTACTTTTACTAATCTGTCTTCTAAAAACTAAACTACCATCTCTAGAATACTTTGATATAAAAATATCAGAATTATTAAGAGCAAAAGATCCTTGATCCTGTACAGATAGAACCACAGTCTGTTGTGTATCAGTATCTGATTTGACATCGAATGGGATCATATTAGGGGCACCATCAAGGTTTGTATAGTGATCCGTATTATTTTCACGTTGCCATAAAATATTTCCTTCAGGACTATACTTAACTACAAATTCTCCTACACCATTGTTAACAGGGTTAATACCATCAATACTACCAACAACATAAATTAAATCATTGCCATCAATATAACAAGCTGTGCATCTTACATTTGCAGCTGAAATTTCATCATTACTATTACCACCACTACCAGATATATTTCTCTCTAGAGTTCTGTCCCACAGAATTTCTCCTGTAGCTGTATCAATCTTAACGATGTAACCTTTTTCTGCAGTATCATCTTCTAGATATCCAACAGCAATTACTTCACCTCTACTATTAGCAGAGATCTTTTCTAAGACAACATCTCTACCCAACATAATAGCTGACTTACCCCAGCCAGGATTACCATTAGTATCAAATTTTTCTACAAATGCTTGTGCTGATCCTGTTACTGATGTGTTACCACAAGCATAGTAGATACTATTACTATCATATGTAACACCAGTATATTCTACGTCAGCTGTATTACTAGTTGTTTGCCAATCAATTACACCACCATTAGTATATCTGGCAATCCATGGAAATGATCCGCTTTTACCAACAACTATTAAATTATTACCATCCATCTCCATTGCACGGAGAGTTGTATCAGTAGTAGATAATGTTGATTGAACAATGAGTGACCAATCAGGTGATACAGTTGATGCATCTCGTCTCTCTATCCACCCTACTTCTGTAGATCCAGAAACAGTTTGTGCTGTACCAGCAATATTAAATCTTTCATTGGTTTCATCATACCTAATTTCATCAGGTATATAAACATCTTCTGATGATACAGATTTATCAACAGATTTAAAAAAGTTTGTTACTACATCTGCCCCAGACGATCCTAAGAGAAATAGGTTCCGAGGAGGACTACTAAAACTTACAGGCATGTGTGTCTCCTCTTAACTGAAGTCTGTATTTCCTTGACCGTATACTCTAATAACACCACCAGCATCTTTTACAATTAAGAATGTAAGAATGTCAGTATTAGATGTGGCAATGGGTGGAGAACCACCAGACCATCTAACACCAGTTGGAATATTATTTCCATCCACAGTACAGTCATCACCATATGTAGACGCTGTGCTGGCATCAATAATTAATGTGATGGTTAGAGATTGTCCATTAGCAAGTACGGTTCCATCTGGATCTGCTGTGTTAAACGCCCAAGTATTAATTGCTTGGTTTGCAGTAGTAGTTTCACCACAAATAGTATTCGCAGCTGCGGTTACAACACTTAAAGTATTAGAACTTAACGAGAATCCTGTCGCCATGTTACTGAAGACTTCTTCAACAACACGACCGCCAAGAACAACAGCACCATCAGTTTCAAGTGCAGGTTGACCAGTAGCACCTACAAGAACACCAACAGATGTTAGTGAAGAATTGACAACACTAGTACCAAGAGTTGTTCCACTTAATACTAATTGGTTTCCAATTGCAAATTCTTTTCCAGAAGCAAGTTCTAAATTCTCAGTTGATACAAAATACTTTTTAGTTCTACTATGATCATAAAGGATTGATTTATCTCCTGTACCACCAAGTGAAAGTGGAGTTCCTTTTAGAATAATACCACCACCATCAGCTGCGGTATCAGTAGGACCACTTACAACGAATGTCTCTTCTGCCAGAGAGGAAGAAACAGCGTTTGATAATACAGCAGTTTTAGCTGCAGGGTTTAAAGATACAATAGTAGTTCCTGAAGGTACTGCACCTCCTGCTGAACTGATTTGCATACCTTCAATAATACCACTGACAGGAGTAATGTTACTGATGGTAGTATTACCATTGTTAACCGTAGCAGTAATAGTTAAGTTTACAACTGCTGCTAGTTCAATATTTTTATCATCTACAGTGAGTGTTGTACTGTTAATACTAACAACAGATCCATCAACACGAAGGTCACCTAAAATTCTTGCATCACCATCAACTGTTAAATCATTTGGTGTAGTAACATTAAAGGAAGAATCTCCTCTGATCCATGCTCCAGTACCAGATCCAATAACAAGTTGTCTATCTCCAGCAGATGCTGGTGGAACATAAGTTGTACTAAGAGAGTCTTCTGTATTTGCTGGTCCGATAAGAACATTACCAACACCAGTTACTGCGTGTCCAGCAAAGTGTCCAATGCAAACGTTGTATCCACTACCAGGATTGTTCTGTAAAGAACCAACACCAATGGCAATATTTCCAGATCCCGAATCATTAATTAGAAGAGCATCCTTACCAATACCAATGTTGTTATTTCCACCATCATTATCTCGTAGTGCATTATATCCCAGTCCAGTATTGGCAGCACCCGCTACGTTATTAATAAGAGATTGATAGCCTACCCCAGTATTCTGAGATCCTGCTTGGTTAGCAGCAAGAGTAGCGTATCCAAAAGCTGTGTTTGAAGAAACTGCACTACCACCTCTACCAACTGTCAAAGGAGTTGCATCATTTCCTCTGATTTTAATATCATGAGTGTCAAAGTTAGCAGCACCGTTCACAAGTAGTGTAGCAGTAGAAGCAGCTCCTAATGTAGTATTGAGAGCAACATCTAAAGCATGTCGAATGGTTGTAGTTCCAGTTGTAGCACCCATAGTGATGTCAGTGGCATCTCCACCAAAATCAATATCCAATGCAGATGTATTGATAAGATCAAATGCATTACTTGAGGTAAGAATACTGTCAACAATAACTGGGTTGGTATCAAACATCAACTTACCAGATCCAGACTTATCCTGAATCTTACCTGACAACTGAGTTGATGTTGTTAAAGCAAACTTACCAAGATGATAAGAATCATAAGCAACCTTAGCACCAGAACCACCACCATTATCAAAGTTTACATTAACAGTTCCACCACCATCAGAAGCATTTAATGTAACAGAGCTATTGATAGTTAATGTTTTTAAATCTGCCATGTCTAAAGTAGAGGCAGATGTAGCAGCAATTGCTAATCCATTATAAGATGTTGCTGAAGCAGAACCCAGAGTTGGGTTAGTCATCGTTGGAGATGTTAAAGTCTTATTAGTAAGAGTCTGTACATCATCTTCTGTTACAAATCTCTTTGCAACTGATCCATCATAAGATCTCCAGTATTGACCAGATTCATACCACTCAATTCTATTATAAGTTAAGACTCCACCTGAATTATCAGTAGATCTATTGACCTGAATACCTGCATCAGTACCAGTAAGAGCATTACCTTTTCTAAGTTCAATAACATTATCTTCTACAATTAAAGTTGTAGTTTCTAAAACTGTTTGAGTACCTTGTACAAGTAAATCACCATCAATTGTTACAGAACTTCCATCATCAGTGATACTACCATTTGCAAACTGAGCATTAGCATCATCCCATACAGGAATTCTGTTATCAATTAAGTTGTTAGCATTTTTAATTGAGAATGTACTAGCATTTAAATTAAGACCTTCTCCTGCAGCAAAAGATGCACCAGTATCACTGTTTAAAGAATCAATTTCAATTTCAATATCACCATTTTGTAGAGTTGTTTGGGTGATAGTTGTAGCACCAGCTTGTTTAAATCTAAAATTACCTGATGTCAATGCTTCTACACCAGAAGCAACTTGAGTTATTGTATTAGTATCTGTGCTATCAATTTCAATAGTATTTCCAGTTTGAGATACTGTTACGTTTCCACCAAGTGAAGATCCACCAGTGACAGTAACATCTCCAGATACAAATGATCCAGATGTACCACCTTTCAATCTCGTAACTGTATCAGAAGAATCAATTGTTACAGTAGTATCATTATTAACATCTGTACCTTGAGTAACTGTGACTTCAGTTCCTCCAAGGATTGTGAAATTACCAGGAGCAAAAACTTGTCCTGTCCCACCTCTTAACTGAGTGATAGTATCATCATTCGCAGTATTAATATTAATTGTTCTAGTTGAACTATCTTGAGTAACCGTAGCTCCACCAGATCCAGAGATGGTGATCGCACCAGATTGTGGAGTTCCACCAACCTGTGACTGAATAGTTGTAACAGTATCAGCATCTACAACAGTTCCAGATAAAGTAATAACTTCATTGGTTCTAGATAATGCTAAGGTTAAACCTTTAGATCCTGATGGGATAGTCTGTGGTGCAGCGACTGCTAATTTAACTTCCTCTGATCCTGTACCAGATCCACCTGCTGTTAATCTAATAATTTTCTCAGCAGCTGTACTACCATCATCAGCTGCAAATGCATATGTTGTATTACTATCTGGAGTAGTGTAACTATCACCTAAAGATACAATAGTTCCGTTAAGACTGATAGAAGAATTTACTAATGACGCATTTTCAATACCAGTAATTGAATTTAAAGACGCGGATATATTACAACTCTCAAAAGTTTTATTAGTTAAAGTTTGAGCTTGTGTCAGGTAAACATCACCAGGACTATCCCAGAAAACTGTTGAACCATTACTAGTCAAATATTTACCCGAGCCAGTATCTCCATTGACAATGATACCGTTGCCAGTAAGATCTAAGTTGTCACCCGATACCAGTTCTTCAATCTTCTTTGATACGGAATTAACAATTAACGGAAAACGATCAGCCATTTAACTTCCCAGTGGATACTAGTGCTCAGGTTTATTTATGCCTTAAGAAACAATGATCTGTCCCACCATCAAACTATGGTACTGACAGATATAATAGTATGTTCCAGGTGATGTGGGTGTAAAACTAACTGTTCCAGCAGTTTCTGTACCATTATTAACTGCACCAGTAGCACTATCTCCAGTTCCAATCGTAGCAGAATTTTTAACCCACAATGGATGACCAGCAGCATTCATATTGAAATCTATTTTATCACCAAGAAGAATATTGATTGGTGGGTCTGCTGCATTAACGTGAGTAGTTAATCTATCATCACCATTAATGGTGTAGCTTGATGCACCACTGTGTGTAACATTAAGTGGGAATGTCTTAGGTAATGGTGCTGGAGCTTTTCTATTAAATGCTGAGACTCTAGGAAATGTAAGTCCATTAGTTCTATTACCTACCTGCTCAAAAATCATTCCAGTAATATCTGTTCTAGGATTTTTAGCATGTAGATATACATTAGGACTACCCTGACTACAAGTATTATCATTAAACAATCCACCAAAAGCATCAAAGTTCATATCACCATAGATGCTATGTTCTTTTAAATATTTTTTAGCAGTTCCCTGTGTAAATCTTTCCTTACCAGTAGCTAAACATGCTAGTACACCTGCCACTTGTGGTGATGCCATACTAGTTCCTTGGATAGGATAGAAATAGTTTGGTGCTCCACCATACTTACTATCAGCAAGTCCACTAGAATCATATGCAGAAAGAATATTATTTCCTGGTGCAAACACATCAATATTAGGACCAAAATTTGAGAAGGTTGACCTCCTAAAGTTATGATGATTACTTAAAGATCCAACTGTAATTGTATTACCAGAATTAGCTGGTGATGATCCTCTATTATAATAAGTCCATCCCCACCCTAAGATTGTTACTGAATTATAATAATCAGGATCACCATCAGAAACACAATGAAAATTATTATTGCCTGCAGCTGCAACAATGATAATACCCTCTGAAATAGCATCCTCAACATCAGCATTAGTTGCTGCATTACTAGCATTGAGTCTCATTTTATTAGGTGCAAATCCAAAGTCTGCTTCTAATCCTGCCCATGTCCATCCAGAAGGATTAGGATTATTTTGATCATATACTATTCCTCTATAATTTACTTGCACAATATCAGCAAGATCAAAATTTGCTTTCTCTAATATGTCATCAAAAGGAATTCCATAAGACCAACTATGATTTGTAATGGTTGGGTTCTTAATACCAGTATCAGGATTGACTGACTTGTTTCTATGGAAAGCTCTTAAGTAATCAAAGATTAATAGATCTGGTACAGGTGTTCCTGTGTTTGCAAGATTACTAAGGACTTGCATACTATAAATGTTTGCTTCTCTTGCCCATCCATAGTGTTGTCCTGCTACTGTTCCAGCAACGTGTGTACCATGACTCTCTGTGTTAGTAGCATTATCAAAATAGTTTGGATATGATCCTGAAGGTAAAGTCTGACCATCATCATCAATAGATGCAACAAGAGTATTCAGTTCATTATACCAATCATACTGTACAAATCTTGTCTGACCTGTGGTAGGACTGAACCATTCCTGGCAATCATAGGATACTGGATCATCACAGATAACTACATCAACATGCTTACCATCATTAAAAACATTTACAGTATCAACAGTCTGTTCATAAGTTCCACCATCACTAATAAGACCGAATTGACCCTTAGCTCTTTGTGCAGGATCACCAGCACAATGAATATGTCCCCACTGTGCATCATTAGAACTTATTGTAGGAGCTCCTTGTGTATCACCCTTCCAAAAATTTTGAGTAACAGGATATTCATTGTAGTTAATTGTATCCCTACCCATAACAAGACCACGTTCTTTTGGTGGTAGTTGTACATCCCACACTCTAGGATCTTGACGTAATACTTCTGCCTGTTCCTCAGTCATTTTGTAATGTGTGTTCCTACTCATAGGACGCTTCATTACTAAATGATAATCACTCATCTCATTGTAAAACTGCTCTAGATCCTCGTGTTTGTAGAGCGTTACGATGTAGACTTTCTCTTCCATATCAAGCCTCTAGTTGAAGGAATGTAAGAATTACCTGTACGTTTGCTGTAGAACCACTCTTGTTTACAATCTTGGCATACGTTGTTCCAGCTGATGCTGAATTATAACAAATAAGACCAGGTGTAATAGCTTGTGTTGCAGGTCCTGTAGTGATAACTTCACCAAGAACACCAGAACCAGGAGTGGGATCAGTAGTTTCTACTCTACCAGCATCAGAAGTTCTAGCACTAGTGCTAGTGTATAAAGTTACCCATGCAGCATGTGAAGTCTCAATACTATACAACACATAAGTCTTTGGAGTTGAAATAGAAACATTAGCTACAGCAAGATTAGCAATAGATTGTGTTACTGATGCTGTGGCTCTTTGTTGTAGTCCTCCAGTATTGTTTGTGTTTACCCAAGCAGATCCATTGTATTCTAAAATCTGGTTTGTTTGTGGTGATGTGATAGTTACATCAGTATGACCATTAATAGATCCAACTGTTGTTAAGTATCCACCATTAGCATGGTTACCCCAACCATATGCAGTGTCCCACTCAGTAATATCAGTGCTAGTAATACCTGAAGCTGCAGATGCACTGTATACAGGATCAGTTTCTGAAGTTAGATAACCTGAAAGATCAGGAGGAGTGTAATCAAAAACACCAGTACCACTGGTGTATGAAAGAGCTGGAGCTCCAGCAGAGTTAGTATTTACACTAAACAAAGTTCTATCAGTCGCACTAGCACCAGCTCCTGCTGCTTGCCACGAAGATCCATTCCATGAGTAAGTAATACCCGCTACCGTATAGGTATAAGATCCATTGGTTGGTTGTCCTGCTGTTGAGGGAAAATTAATTGCCATTGTTTATTCCTATGCGTCTGTGATTGCTAGAATTGCTGTCTTAAATGCTTCATAATCAGCGGAAGCATTTAATGCATCCTTCAACTTAGCAAGTGGGATAAGATAACTTGCTGCCGCAGCTGCTCCACCTGAGTTATGCTGTGCTACCTTAAGGAAATCTCCCTCAAAGTAAAGAGTATTGTCAGATAAGAACAAATGTCTTACCTTATACTCTGCTGAACCTATATCATAATCAGCATTAGAGGTTGGTAATAGATGACCATTGGGTACGAATCTCCAACGATTTGCTGAAGCAGTACCATTATCAGTCTTAAATTCAATAGCATTAGCATTAACACCAGATGTATTAGATGTAATGGTAATACCATTAGTTCCATTAGTAGTGGTCTGACTTAGAGCATTTGGATCTGCTAATGGTGGAGATGCATCAACCCACTGAGAGCTATCAGTATCTTGATAGTATACTTTTAAACGACCAGAATCACTTTCCCACCACAAATCGCCAGCACTAGGAGTACCAGCAGGAATAGTATCAGAGATAGTTACGTTAGCACCACCTCCTCCGCCACCTTGTGCAGCAGCTGGTGCCCAGTTGGAACCATTCCATGTCAATACATCATTTAAAGTAGGAGCAGTAGAGGTTACATCTGCAAGTTCACTAAGATTTGATCCAGTGTCTAGTAGTTGTGTCCATCCACCAGCATGTCCAAAGTATCCATGACCCTCTGCATGAACGTGTGCAAACATACCATGATATGTATTGGCATTGATTGCTTGTAAAGCAGCTAGATCAGCAAAGTTATTGGAATAAAAAATCTTTCCAGTAGTTGTGATATCAGTAGTAGTTGTTGCACCTCTACCTGTTACACTAGCAAGAGTATCTGCCTCTGCTGTTAAGTATCCTCCAGTGCTATGGTCACCCCAGTTGTAAGCTGTGTTCCAGTTAGTAATATTTGTTCCTGTAATACCACCAGCTGCGGAAGCAGCGAATACAGGATCTGTTTCTGTGTATGAAGTTAAAAAATTAGGAGTCCAGTTTTCCCAAGTAGCATTAGCAACACTGTACTTTAGTAACTGTGCATCTTGTAGAGTTGTTATACTTACATCAGTATGAGAACTAATAGATCCTGTAGTAGTTAGATATCCAGCAGCAGAATGATCTCCCCATCCGTATGATGTATCCCAATTTGTAATATGCGATGATAGAATATTACTGGCAGGAGACGCACTAAAGATAGGATCAGTTTCAGATGAGGTAAACTGGAATCTACCTAACACCTTCCACGTTGTTCCATCCCATGTCCATGTTACACCACCAGAAGTATATGTGTCATTAATATTCGGTGATGCAGGAAAATCTAATGCCATTTCTAGACGATACTACTTTCTTTTGTATTTAGTTATCTATTGTAGTACCCTCTTGGGAAGAGTAATCCACGATGTGGTCTCCTACCAACTAAAAGACCTCTTTCTGATGCTTTAGACCCTGTAGTAGGAGCTGTAAGATCAGCAATATTAAAATTAGTTGGAGCATCTGCAGGACTACTAACTCTGGCAGTAGAAGAATACGTTGGAGTAACAAATGCAGTAGCAGTTGTTTCTTTACCGTATTTGTTTTGATCTATACCTGTAGCTGCAGTAGTCACTGTTCCATAATCAGCTAGTGTAATGTTTGCCATTAGGTTGTCCTCGCCATGAATAGCATTCCGATTGTGGAATTATTGTTTACTTGATCCAATCCATTCTGTTGTGATTGATATGAAGCAGTGATAATTTCATAGATTTCAGATCCACTAATAGTAATAGTATCACCAGTTCTAAATGCTACCAAACCAGGAGTTGTTGCTACTTGTAACATCACAAAATCATCTGGTAGATAATAAGGAACTGGTAAAAGTTTATTTGAAATTGGAAGACCCTTTATTGGTTTGTAGTAATTAGCAGAAGCACTAACAGATTTACCTGCATTACTATCATAAGTATTATTTCTATAATATGTTACCACGTCGTAGCTAATATCATTCACCGTATCAATATTACAAGAAAATCTTGTATATGGTCTTGAACTATTAGAAGATTCATTTCTTAGATATCCATAGGATGCTGCTCTACAAGAGGTACTGTTACCTCCTGGTTCATTATTAAAACCATAATATTCATTTGAAGTATCACCATATTGGAACCAAATTTCTCTTGTAGATGTAGTAACTGTCGTTAAACTATCTTGGAATACATAATCTAAATCATATACACCAGCACCATGCTGTGATCCTTTTGATAGATTGAATGTTGCATATGGTTGAACAATTCCATTGATAACTTGAGCAAATTGTATGATAGCAAAGTCAGTATCTTGAGGAGCTTGTGCTCTATAGACTCTAATCTGTAGAGGGTATGCTGTTGGAGTTGCATTAGATGCATATTCAAGAACTCTATAATCATTATCACTAACTCTCCTCACATTCTGCCTTCCAGATTGATAATCCAATCCCATGTCACCCTGATACTTTCCAAAGTCAACTGTATCTGATGTATAATTAATACGATGAACTCCAGGAAGATTTATGTACTCCCAGTTACTACCACTGGTTATAGTCATTTGATAGTCATTGTTTGGATCTAATCCAAGACCATAATATGTTGTTCCATATGTTTTGGCAGCATCATGTTGCACTTTAGCAATAGCATAATATCCTTGAGGATGTTTCTGGAAGAAGTTTGATCCAGAACCAAGATTTGTTATTCCAATAGAAGGTGTACCATCAGCAGCACCGTTTGAAGTTTCGTCAACATTGACACCAAAGGTTATGTCATTTGTTGTTGCAACACCACCTATAGCTTCGCCAGGTATAGTGAATACATCATCACCAGTCCAACCATTTCCAATACTATTAATAGTAACACCAACAATATATGGATTATGGTACCACTGATTACCTCTATAAACTCTTAGTTTTAATTCAGATCTACCACCAGCTGCAGGAACAGTATACTTCCAGTAAGGATGGTAATTACCTGATCCATTGTTACTAATGTATGGTTCTACAACAATCTCTCCTTTCATAGAAGCATTTGTACTATTAGCATAGATGTATTTCACAATTCCTACATCACCAAGAGAGGTTCCAGCTCCTTCACCTATCCATCTTTGAGCACGCAACGCTTCAGCTTCAGTCTGTCTATATCCTCTGGTATCCCATGCTGTTGTAGCAGTTCCTTGTCCTGTTGGTTCATTTTGAAAACTAAATTCATATCTAGTTAGAAGTTTAGCAGCATCATATGAATCATTATTATATACAAGATTAAATGTACCACCAGCTCCTGAAGCACCACTGCTATCAAAATTTAATTTGTCTCCGTATTTTACAGTGATTGTATAGTTGTCCCATGCAGCATCATCTGCTCTCTGAAAATAATATCCATTTGAACTAGAAGCAGTAATATCAATAGCAGTTCCATTACCAGCGTCTGTAGCATTAGCTGCTACCTTAAAATTATCAGCATCTACTACGATAGCATAGTAAATTGTATCTGCAGACAATCCACCAATTACTTTAGCAGCATCAGGAGATGAAACTCCAGCAGCATAATGTAGAGCATCACCCGTTGAGAGTCCATGTCTAATATTAGGGATAGTTTCAGCAGCATTGTCTACAGAAGTACCATTAATTCTAAACTCTTCCAATACCCTGTAAGCACTAGTACCATTATTGTTTACTACAAAATACCTATCTTTGAACTGGTTAGCAGTAGGATAATTACCACCACAATGCACCCATTCATCGTCGTGAGTATTCCCTCCATTGACCCACATATATTCTGAACTAGTATATTGATTTCCAGTAAATCCTGGTGGTTTTACAACAACTGGTACACCAGTAGCTCCTGTTCCATTATTCCAACCTAAGTTGGCAAACACAGTCTCTAAAGCATCTAGTACATCAGATTTAGTCCAACCAGTGTTGCCGTTATTGACATCAACGATTGATTTTAAAATTGCCATTTTTATTATTCTCCTATTTGTAGTGCTGTTAGAGTGACTGTAATTGCAGTTGCCGATCCACTTCTGTTGGTGACAGATAAGTAAATCGAGTCCGTTCTTGGACTATCATTATTAAATCCCATAATACCAGGTGAAATCAGAATGGACTCTGCTCCAGAAGTTCTTACTTCTGAAATAACACCGCTGCCTGGGGAAGGATCTTGCCCTTCACTTCTTGTAGCATCAGCATCTCTTGACGCATCATCTACATATACTTTCACCCATGCTTCTGCAGAGGTAGTGATCTTGAATAACGAGTAGGCTTTGTAACCTGTAATATTTAGTTCAGCAGTTGCGTCATCGGCAAGTGATGCTGTAGTTCCTGATAAATCTTGAATTTGTGGGACAGTAGAACCACCAGTAGCAGTTAGAACACCGTTACCATCAATAGAAAGACCAGAACCAACTTTAATACCACCAAGAGTTGTTGCATCTGCTGTTGGTAATGTATATGCTCCAGCATTAGCACTCAATACACCATCAACATCAATGCTTAAATTAGCACCAACTTTAATACCACCAAGTGTTCCTGCTGCAGCAGTAGGAAGTGTGTATGCTGATGGAATAGATGGTTTGTTAAGAATCTGTGCTTGTCCTGATGTAGCATCCCAATCAGATTGAACTGGTGCTGTGCTACCAAGAGTAATTCTGCTGTTAGCAGCATCCCAAGCTACTGTTGTGTCACCGCTACCAATAATTTCAATAGTATCATCATTGCCCTCAGCATCACTAAGAGTAATAATCGCTTGGTTACTTGTGTTATTTGATCCTGTTAAATCATAGGTGCTTCCACCACCACCGCCACCAGCTTGTGCTGTGGCACTGATAGAATTGTTAGCATCATCATATGTAAATGTGATGTTTGTATGTGTGCCATTGGCAAACAACGTAGCAATAGCATCTTGTGCTTTCTCATCTGTATAGAGTTGAGAGCTGATATCTGGACCTCTAAATGTAATGGTATTTGCATCTGTATTTTCTACAGTAATACCATCAACACCAGCAAATGTAATGTTATCTAATGTACCATCACTTGCTGTTAATCTGAATGTAGCATTAGAACCAGCACCTGCCTCAGAAGAAATAGCATATGTAGGGTTATCATTACTGATTGTGATTTCATTATTAGCTTTAATGATTGACAACCCTGTTCCTGCTGTAAGGATAATGTCACTGGTAACACCCTGTGAATCTGATAATCTTAGAAGTTTCTTGGAATCATCAGCACCAGGATCATCGAGAGCAGTAATAGAATATGTTAACTGAGTGTTAGCAAGTAACGTAGAGAAATCTGATGTGGTAGAACTATTAGTAGTAACAAGTCTCTGACTAGTCCAACTTACAGCGTTGGAAAAGTACATGGCATTTGTTGCCTGAGAGTATGCAAAGGCACCCTCATTAATATTTGCGCCAGGAAAGAATGCTACGCTGGCATATACATTTTCAAATGGATCACCAACAGGAGATGCATCAACCCACTGGTTTGTGTCAACATCAGAATAATAAATTTTAAGTGATCCTTCATCAGATTTCCACCACATATCTCCTGGTGTTGGAGAAGCAGGAGGAGCATCACCAACAGATGCTTTTGCAGTAAGGTTAGGTGAAGAATTTACCCACTCACTACCATTATATTTTAAAACATCTTGATTAGAAGGAGCATTAATTGAAACATTAGTTAGATCACGAAGTTCTCCATACGATGTTAAGTATCCAGCATC
>Ga0066865_10000179_pt1 | contig 15562 bp, 2 predicted proteins | sample ETN01SmetaG_2_FD_66433 | JGI IMG/M metagenome (GOLD analysis project Ga0066865, IMG submission 66433) | Marine microbial and viral communities from oxygen minimum zone, Eastern Pacific Ocean - ETNP2014F12-01SV265 | ecosystem: Environmental > Aquatic > Marine > Oceanic ...
AAAAAAAAATAAAATGGACCGCTTTCAAAAACAAGCGCGATTCTCTCTGTGACCAAGCAGAAGACCCTGCACGCGCGGCAGGAACCAAACGATCTCATAAGCGCGTTGGTATATATATGCTTGTGCCACAAAAGACACCCAGAACACGGTGATTGGCTCATGGGCACACACGTTGAGGGCGAGAAATTCGTCGTGGGCTTTGCCTTTTGGCGCGTCGATTTGCACCCGCCAGTGTCGGCCGGCGCAACGCTCATTTCGTACTGCCTTGGAGTCGACGATGTTGTCCACGTGAGTGTCGTGCTTGGCCGCATTCGACGCGGCGACAACAACACGAGGCAGCTGCATCTGTACCCATGGGAAATCTCAGCTTGGTAATCTTGTCTTTCAGTGTGTTTTTTGCCGTCTGTGTGCGTATGTTGAACCTAACACACACTGCGCTCCCCACAGGAACGGTCGCAAGTCGGGTATCTGCCCACTCATGAGTAAAAACGACCCCAACTACACCAAAAGCAACATCATGACCGTCTACCTGCACGATATCCTGTTCATGCCCATCAGCAGGGAGCTCACCGAAAAGTTTCAGGTTTCCTGCGCGACAAAAAGCAAACCCCGTGCGTACATCAGCAACCTTTTCGGCCGTGAATGTGCCACTGACCCACAATGCTTTGATGACAGGACATGCTGTTTACGCCGGGGCTGCACACGACCCTCGCCACCCCGCCAACCACCAACGCCTTACCCGCCGAGGACTCCCCCGCCAGCACCCTGTCGAGTCTCGTCGGATTCCAGTACCCGTCACAGGCCCGCATGGCAAAAGACTTTGTCACGCGAAAGTGGAGGACCCTGAAGCCGCCGTGCGGCTCGACGCCGTCAGAACAAGTCGCAATCGCCCGGAGCGCCTTCCGCGGCTCTGGGGCCCAGTGCGCGCAGCTGTGCGTCATGAACCTCCTCGACGTCATCACGGCGCAGCAGAAACAGACCGGCGCCGTGCGCGTCTCCAACTACCACGTGCACATGCTCCGCCGCCTCCTGCACGAGCACGAGACCAGCCTGCACCCGCAGCACGTGCTCGACACGTTTGCCGCCGCCAGCGACGGGCAGCCGGGCGTCGACTGCGACATGGCCGTGTGCCGCCTGTTCTCGCGCGCCTCCGACCCGGACGTCGTCCTGTTCTGGGCGTTTGGCAGCCGCATCGCGGACCTGGCCGACGTCGTCGTCCCGGACCCGTGGCTCCAGCAGCCCAGCCTCCCGCACGCGTTTTTGGTGTGATGTCGGTTTCAGGCAGGTGTAAGTGCATGCGTGGGTCTATATTTTGTGTGTGATACGTCCCAATCCGTGATATGTCTGTCATGTTTTCAAAATTGCCGTGGGTAACAAAGACTACATGTTTTGGATTTTAGCAAGGACGGAGTATTGATAATATATAAATGTTCAAAATGGTTTCAATCGAGTTTTGATTCTTTGTGAAACAAGGAAGACACCAAAACAAAAAGAAGACTAATGACACTGAAAGGGCTCTGGTTTTTTGTATTTGTTTTGATCTCGACACTCGAGTTTTCTTCAGCTAATTGTAATTGTGCCAACAATGGATATCCTTCAAATCATGGAAAGCGAATCCTCTATCTTTCTGGAAGTGGTGGTTGTTATTGGCGAGATTGTCTAACATGTGGAACAGGGAAATACATTACAGGAACCTGTGCGGAACCCAATTCGTGGAATAATTGGGTTTATGGTAATTTTTGGTGTATGCATGACGATTATTCATGCAGCGACGCGCCCCTAGGTAAAAAATGTACCGCCAACAATCACCGCCTCGGTAAATCTGAAGCCTGCGAAATTTGTCCAGATGGCAAGTTTCAAGATGGAACTGACGCAAACTATTTTGCAACATGTGAAAACTGTCCGAATGGTAAATATGCAAACTATTACACAAACCAATGTGGATCGGATTACAGGTACACAGAAAGTTGTCTACCTACATCGGAAGCAAGTACGTGTCAGGAGGGATCTTCACAACCCTTAACTGAACGTAGATATCTTCCAGCGGGGGGAACAACATCCAGCGGAGAAAGATGCCCTGCTGGGAAATATTGTCCAAACGCTCAAAACGATCCAATCCCCCCTCGACCGTGTGATCAGGGAGAATATTCATTGGCTGGAGCGGCAAGCTGTACCAAATGCCCGACGGGAAAATATCAACATTTAACAGGAAAAAGTTTTTGTTATAATTGCCCAACTCATGCAACGACGAATGGCGACGGCAAACGGGCACTTACAGACTGCCTATGCAATCCTGGATATTCCGGAAGTAACGGTGGTACATGCACATCGTGTGTTGCAGGGACGTATAAAGATTGGACTGGAGCCGGGACTTGCAACACATGTTCACAAATTTTGGGCCTTTATTCCGCATCCAATGCTGCAACTCAATGTGATAATTGCCAAAGTTGTATCAAAGGAGAATACAGAGATGGGTGTGGTGGATCTGATGGCCCAGGGACGTGTACATCTTGCCAAACAGGAAAATATAAAAGTGGTGGCGGCACAGGGGCATGTTTTGATTGTGAGGCATTTACCAAAACACATACAACGACAGATGGGACCGGAAAAACATTACCATCAGACTGTCAGTGTAAGGAAGGATATTGGTATCACAATACATGGTCAAGTTCGGCGTGTGCTCAGTGTGCCCCCAGTACATACAAAGGTAGCATAGGGGATGGGGCATGTACTGGCTGCCCAGACGGAAAATATTCAACTCTAAACGCACAAACAGAATTAAGCTCTTGTGATCAATTGTGTGCGGCAGGAAAATACAATACACAGGTACGTAATGCAGGGTCTAAGAATCATCCGGACACAAGCATTGTCAATGACTGTGTATCCTGTTTAGCGGGGAAATTTGCAGAATTTCAAGAGATGGCAGAGTGCAAAGATTGCCCTCGAGGCAAGTACCAACCTTCTTCGGAACAAGCCTCCTGCCAGTTTTGTGAAGAAGGAAAGTTTTATGCGCAATCTTCCGGCTCGGCTTGTGAATCATGCACCAGAGGATCGTTTTCGGAAGGGGTAGACTTTGATGGATCAGGAAACATTTCACCCTCGGTGGTTGTAGCCCAGGGCGAACAACGACACAATGCCTTGCACAAGCGGTACACCCTGACCAGCACACAAAACAGCATCAAGATCAAAATCGACCGCGGCCTATTCTACAAGGACCCCGAGGTCACCCAGTACACCGCGTCGGCGCATGTGATCAAGGCGGACGCGACCGTGCCAGTGAAAAAGTTTTGCTTTCGGCAGTATCAGACGGGGGAATCGGGATCACGCGACGAGGATCCTTTGAAAGATGTTGCTGAGGCAGGCTTATGGTTTCGCGCGTCGTGGAAAGATTTCGACGCAAACGAGAAGATATTGAGGAACAAAGTTTCCGGGGCGCAGGTCCATGGATATGTAACACAGGGGAGTGTTTCCGAAGGTTCTCAAACGGGCGAAACAAACGGTGCAACATTTTATCTGCATTATTTAAAAGGCGAAACAACAGCAACCCTAGTCTTGAAAGACGAAACTGGCGCAGAAGCTTCTGTTTCCAGTTCAGAGTCGACTGTTTGCAGCATAACTCGGTATGAAAACCCGCTTGATCGAGGAGAGATTCTGGGCTGCAGCAATCAGGACTGGTTTCTCGGGCATTCCGATGGAAAGAGTGGCATGGTTTCGTCGAATGGAAAGTTTTTACAGGATGATGATGGTGAACACGATTGGGTTGTCGCATGCTCTCGATCCTCGGTCATTTCGGAAACGTACTCGGTTATCATGAATGGTATCCATCTTGGTCATGATGGTGAAGGTGACAGTAATGGTTGTGTTTTGGGAATCAACACAAAGCCTCTAAAAAAGAGTGCCTGGCAATTGCACAGGTTGTATGTGTGGAATGTCGCATTGCCAGATGATATGTTCCTGGACGTATCTAATCGTCTTAATGCGTACATGGGCACCTGCTCTCCGCCTACATTTGCAGACGAATCTAAAATCCCAGGAGGTCATTATATGTACAAAGTCCAATCGTGTGCAGAAAAAGTATGCCAGGAAGACACTTCATTTGTTGACAATGAAGTCAACACGATGAACATGGATAGTAAATCACCTAAAATCTACGGAGCAAGTACACGCAGCGATCTGTATCTTGAATTCGAGCTCAAGGATGAAGAGTTGGCCTATGATGGGGTCCCGCCGGCGAATTGGTGGAGTCATAACGGTTTGCATATACACGGTGATGAAAAGAAATATTTTGGCACGGAGAGTGATAGTTCAACAAATATTGATCGTTCTGCTTGCTTGCAGGAATACGATAATGCCTGGCTGCAGTTGGATTTGGGTAGCACAAAGAACGTTGTGGGCATTGTCACACAAGGTCGTCCTCAAACAGAACAATGGGTGACAAAGTACACTATTCGAGTGAGCACTGACGGAACAACTTTCTCTTCAATTAACTGCCGCAATGAGGATAATGACAATCCACCAAATTGCATTGGCAACACAGACAAATCCACCAAGGTCACAAACTATTTCACGCAAGCCGTCAGTGCACGGTATGTGCGACTTGAAGTCAATGGACACATTGGTTATGCCTCCATTCGCATGAGCGTCGTTACCACCAGGACTAATACAGACATCAAACTCGACATTGTCATTGCCCCGTACCAAGTCGACACAAATCAAGACCTGAAACCAGGCTGCCAGGTCTGTCGCGCAGGCACCTACGACATATCGGACGATTCACATACAACTCCACACATCCAAGCTGCCGACAACGATGGAAACGGCGAACGCTGCACTGCCTGCCCCGCAGGAAAAATCATCAAGCTGGGCGAGGAACTCGGGATGGCGTATACGTTTGACCACGACGAATCGCAAGACTGTGTGCAATGCGTGGATGGCAAGTACCAACCTTCTCTAGGTCAAGCCTCCTGCCTGCGCTGCCCCGCTGGCTCCAGGCAGATCCGCCACGACCTCACCGCGAAAATCAAAAAGGATTACTGCCTGCCTTGCCCCCCTGGGATGTACAACGACGAACCCGGCAGGACCGCCTGCAAATTCTGCCCCGCCGGCAAAATCACCATGCCCTCGTACACGCTGCAAATCGCCTTGGATCCTTCCGACCAGCATGCCACGCGCTACGCGGACGTTGACTCGGTGGACGACTGCGCACCGTGTGTGGCAGGAAAGTACCGCGCGCACGGGGCCTCAGTCGAGTGTTCCTTCTGTCCCCAGGGCCATTATTCCCAGGGCACGGGAAACTTGCAATGCCAAAAGTGCGCCGAAGGCAAGTACAGTTTGGACGTCGGCGCAGCCGATGACTCTGGTTGCGTGGACTGCCCCTCTGGTAAAAAGTCGAAGGAAGATCGCGATGGTTGTGAAATGTGTGGACCGGGAACATATAATTTGTTTGGATCATGTATTAATTGCTCACCAGGCAAGTATCAAGATGAAGAAGAGCAAATACAGTGCGAATCTTGTTTGCCAGGCACATTCCAGCGCTCACCGGCAGCAACAGCATGTACACCTTGCGAAGAAGGACACTACCAAGATGAATCTGGACAGCACGAGTGCCTGGCTTGCCCGCGCGGAACAACCAATAATGATAAGCACACGCATTGTGAACGCTGTAAACCCGGAAAGTACAGCGACAGCCCCGGCTCTCCCTGCGAACTCTGCACCAAAGGAAAGTACACCGGCGAACCCGGGAGCGTCGAGTGTGACTGGTGCGAGGCGGGCAAATACAGTCAAGGCTCTGGCGCAACCAGCTGTTTCAAATGCGAGGAGGGCAAGGTGCCAAACGAAGACAGAGATGGGTGTCAGCTGTCAAATGTTGAGGAAAGTGAATGTGACAGTTCTGAATACAAATTGGCATACTGGACCCAGTGCGCCCACGTGCGGCAGGAGCTTGTGAACAGGACGGGCACCTGTCATCCCTTTTATGACGAGAACCTAGTGTGGGAACTAGCAAGCGACACGTGCATGTCAAAGCCCACGACGCCCGCGCCCAACGTTTTTTTCACCGACCCCAAGTACCTCGCGTTGAAGTGGTCCGATTATCCGCAGCGAGGCATTGTACAAGATTTGGTGCCTGAAAAACGCAAGGGCTTGGCCGCGGCCAACCTGCTCGACACCAAGTTTAAGCTCACGGCCTGGAATGACGACTCGGTGCAGATTTTCAACATCAGCACCACCAACCGCATCCTGGAACTCGACGACGGGTCCCGTCCGATGCCGTATCGACTGGTAAACTCCACGGTTTTGCGTCTCGGCAACGGGCGCGTGATTCAAGATGCCTTTTACAGCCCCGCGGATTCGTACCTGGTGGTGCTTGTTGCAGGCGGAGGCGTGCGCGTGCTCGCGTTTGAAAGCCCCGACGCACTGGAGTGGTTGGACGATGAGGGCAGTCAGGCGGTGTTTCTGCCCAACGACGAGCTTCTGTTTTGGAGCAAGGACAGCGAGAATATAATCTTTGTGCGAAACATGACAAGCGGCGAGTCAAAGAATGTAACCGTGGATCGCAACATCAGTACGCTGTCAGGGCACTCTGAGGAAACAACGCTTGGATTTTTCCTGATCGCAACCCTAGACAATGGTGGGACGACGGTCCTGGAGTGGAACTCGCAAGAGGGGAATTTGGCCGTTCAGACGCCAGATGGTGGTGTTACGCCCAAAAAAACATATGAATTCAAGCGCGCTTTTGAACCGAGTAGAACATATGAAATTGACAGCAATTACGTCCAGGATAACTTTGACACGGTGGCAGAAGAGATCAAAACAAAGATTTACAGGTGGCCCATGCCGGTCAACGTGACTGTGACTGCAAGAAAACACCCCGCTGAAGAGGTGAGCACAGACACAGATCCCGATGATCCTATGAAAAATCACAAAGGATTTCTGGAACTGCTTTTCAAGCAAGAGAAGAAAAGCACCGACATGTTGCGTTCACGCGACGCTGGACTGACGTTTGTGATTATGCGGTCGCGCACGATGCTGTTTGCCGTTCGAAACGGACCGGACGCTGGAGTCGAGTGGGAGTTGCCCCTGTACTTTGACGACGAGGCCAAAATTCTCGCGCTGCACGAGCCTGCGGATGGCTCGCTATTGGTGCACACCACCAACTCCATGCTCGTGCTGGACAAAATGGAGGGCAGTGTTCTATCCGTGTTTGGGATTCCCAGCGCGCAGTTTTATACCACCCAACTGCTCAATGGGTATTTGCTGCTGGAGTGGGCGTGCGGCGACGGCTCGTGGGTGGGCACCGACTCCATCAGCGGGCATCGGGTCTGCCAGGACCAGTGCCCGGAAGACTCGTCGTGTTACGCCGCGTGTGACCGGGGTTTTTTTGCTGCGCGGGGTGCGGTGTTTTCTTTCTCTGGCAAAGAGCCCAGGTCGGTGGTCGCGGATGAAGCTGGACTCACTTGCAAAGAATTTTGCGCAAGAAATCAGCGCATGTGCATTGGCGATCAATGCTCCGAGCCCAAAAGTGTCGGCGACCCGTGCTCTTGTGACGGCCGGAGAAACCTCGATGGGTACAGCTTTGAATCGGTGTTGTTTGGGCAAGACGTTGAGGGGTTGTCCATGATTGCTAAGATGACAATTGAGGATTCAAAGGCCAGCACAATCTTTAGTCTAAGCGGCGCGACGTTTCAATTTTCGCGCGAGGAAGAAGCATTCGTAATCAAAGTCGGGAGTTCGTGCATTGTAAAAGTAAAGAACCCACTGGTCGGCGAAGCATATCACGTGGCGTTTTCCGTCCGAGTCGACGCGCCTGATTCTTTGATCTTTTCCGTGACCGACAAAACGCACAACGAACTCGCTCGTGACGACTCATTTTTTTGCACTGAGATTGTTAAGCCAAGCGGGGAGAAAACTGCATTGTTTGACACACACGACGACAAACTCGTGGTCGAAGAGCTGTACGTGTTTGACCGGGCCTTGACACGGGAGCAGCTGCACGAGGCGTTGAAAGTTACTGGCACGGCGCAGGAGGCGGGCATTGTGTGCGAGCAGTGCCCCGCGACTCAGATTGCGCTGCCCAACAGTCTGGGCCAGGCTGCGTGTCATTGTGCAGAGGGGTCGTACGCGTTGTGTGGCAATATCACGGGCAAACTCATGGTGGCATCCGAAGATAATCAGTACACGGACATCAAAATTCAGATGGAATGTGCCGGCGAAAAGTTTGGGAATGGCACGAGCTGTGAAGCTGCATATCACTATTCAAAGTTTATCCTTGCCGACGGCAACTGCTTTGCAGAGGGCGACGAGGTAGTGTACTCAAACGACAGTAGTACAACTCCTTTCAAAGAGGGGACAGTTCGTAAGGTGAAGGGCAACCGCAAATATTACCTCAACAACACAAACACAGAAGTCGACGCCCAATACATGGGCTACAAAATCGAAAGCGCGCAGCAGCTGCGCCAGTACATGGCCAGTAAGCACATCACAAGACTAAAGTACCGCTGCTCCAGCGATGATTACGATGAGCACACTGCTGCGGGGACTACTGGGGCTGCTAAACAGTCCGAACAATGCCCCGAGGACCAGTATCTGGAGCTGATTGCTACTAGCCTCAAAGATTGTCAGGAGCGTTCTGGGCTCGCGTGTTATGAAAAAGACGGGTTTGAGATCGAAACACCATGTGCTCGCGAGGCGTACTGCTTTTGTCCAGGAGTCGTCTCAGTGAACCGCGCTGGTTACCATGATGCAATGTCCCAATGGCATAAAAAGGAAGCAAAAGCGGGCGTTGTATGGTGTGGAAGAGGTCCAGACTGGGATTTTGAAAGTTTTACCGACGACAAAGAGGCTTGTACCTGCACGACAAGGTTAGCCGGAGCGTACTGCGCGAATCAGCAAGTGTGCCGCTTTTCCGGCCCCGACACGGACACAGACTTGCACCCACGCGCACTGACAGATCACGAGTTGAACGTCTGGAATTACTTTCAGCCCACCATCACGCCCACGTGCAAGCAATGTCCGGCGGACATGGAATCCGCGGAAGGCAGTCTCTGGCGGTCGTCTTGCTCGTGCAAGGACAGCGAGGGCGGCAGGTACTTTGGCCTCAGCACCGACGAGTACAAACGCCAGGGCAAGAAAACGGCGTACAGCATCGACGGCGGGGGGTGGAAGCTCGTGCGCCGGACCAAGCAGGGAGACCGCTGGCATCCCGCTGAGGACAATCTGGCCGGCACGTATCGATATGGGACGCATTCGGACGACGAGAGGAGCGACGCCACGTTTTCGGTCAATTTCGCGGAATACATGTCCGACCCGGACACCGACGTCTTGCTCGCGACCGGCGATGCTGAGAAATGGCTGATCACCAAGGCAGGTTATCTCACACACGCGCCCACGGCTCACGGGAACAGGGCCGCAGTGCGGCGGTATTTTGACAGCGACTGGGACGTGGTGCAGTGGGACACGCGCTCCGCGCAGGGCGAGGACCAGTGGGTGTCGGCCGGGGACATGCCGCTCGTGGACCTCACGGGGCTTGAGCGCGTGCAAAATGAAGTTGAGATGATGGACCAGGGTGTGGTGGACTGGGACAATTTGAAAGAGAAGGATCTGGCGCAAATGTGTGGCGTGAGTGGTGACCAGCCGTGTGCGGTGAGTGGTAGCACAGATCAACATCGTCATGAGTTTGAATGCATATTGGTTAGTTATACTGCCTGTACTGGAGACGGATGCTGTACTGGAAGCGGATGGCATAGTAACAGTCAAGATTTGAACCAGTGGCTACGCATCGACCTGAGCAGACGATCAATGATAAACCGGGTCGTTGTTCATCCACCCAATCACGGCAGTGGTGATTATTACGCTGAACGCGTTGATGGAATTCAAATTCATGTCGGGAACACTGCCCTTGATTACACTTTTATTCGCGATGGGCAGTGCAATGATGGAGGTGAGATCCGAATGGCTGATCTTACCGGGTCCACGCAGGCAGAAAAGGCAGCCCAATGTGCGTCGGAGTGTTCGAGCCGTGGGACACCATATCCAGATCATTCTTGGTCTGAAAAGGAGAACTGGGTGATTCAGGGATTTATGATTTATCCAACATCCGCAGCTTGTTATTGTGAAACTTCCTTAGGCGCCACTTGTTCCTACGACAATGACCTTTGGCAACGCTACGACTTTGTTTTCAAAGACCCGATCTGCGGCAGGATCCAGGTAGGATCGTACGGCTCCACAACCAATGCCGGCCCCTTTGAACTAACCTGTAATTTGGAAGGGCGATACGTGTACATGCGCTGGCTCGAAAACTACGGCACATGGAAACAAGCTGGAACCGTGCATGTATACGGGCATCGCTTCGGTGAATTGGGGGTGTTGGGCACGGCCAAGCAGTGGGCCGCGTCGTACGTGGGCGACTTTGACGACGGGCAGGCGGTGGAATCCAGATTTCCAATGTATAACGAAGTCACAAACTGGACGTCGCAGATCGCTGACACAATTGAAAGTGATTCGTGGGCATATGCATGGGCCCGGGAGGAGGACTTGAAATTGCTTGATCCAGACGAGAATTTGGTCGGGGGGTTGTTGGAGGATTGCATTTCGTGTGGAGAAGACTACAAGCACTTTGCCGGCACCGGTGACCGGGAGTGCACGTGCGTGGTGCGGGAAGAGACAGTGACGTGGGAAGATGAATTCAACAAGCACAAGTGGCTGCCGAGCTTCCATGATTACAATAGTAACTTGAATGAGCTGCCCAAAAACAAATGGATGGCCGTTCACGACGAGAACCGAGCAGGGCAGCCCGAATGGGTATACAGATATCACGATGATTTGCACACGTTTACAGACTGGCGCAAGAAACTCTTGCAGCATTTACCCGATCCCGTTGTCAACTTTGACCCCACAGATGAAAATTTCGAAGGCTCTGAAACGCATTACGACAATGGAGAATTAGCGTTTGACATTGCGGATTCAGGTTTTACGGCAGTGGCAAAAGTCAAGTTTGCTGCAGAGGACGACATAGGAAACTGGGCTCGAATCTTTGATTTTGGCAACGAAAAAGACAGTGATAATATCTTATTTGCGAGGCATGAGGACGGGGATAAATTTATTTGGGAAATATTTGAAGGCAGCACTCGAGCATGCACGTTTCTGTTTGGTACCATCGAATATGAACAATGGATGAACATCTCGGTCCAATACAACGCCAACACCAGTGCATTGTATTCCAAAATTAACGACGAACCGATGAAGGGCCCTCATGATTGTACTGCCATCACAGACCGTACATTGCGCAAAACTTACATTGGAAAATCCAACTGGCCCAGTGACGCTATGTTTAAAGGTGAAATTGCGGGTCTCAAGGTGTACAACAAATTCCTCGACGAGTATGATGTTGCTTTGGTGATGGAAAGCATTAAGATCTCAGAAATCGACGCGTTTGCGTCTGAAGAGTTGATCTCTGCCGTACAGAACCCATCGCCAGACGAACACATGGTTAATTTGGTCAAGACACGCCTGGTGGCGGTTAACTTGAAGACTCCTACCGCCTTCAACACCATCGATGTGTTTCAGAAAAATTATGTCATTAACACTGTGGAAGCGTTGGATCAATTGCCCAATGAGCAGATCCTCTTCCAGAACAGCAACGGGAACTGGTACATGAAGGTCAACCCGGACGAGAACTGGTCGGAGCGTACGGTGGGGACAGTGTTGAATCAGCGGACCAACTTTCACGCACTGCGCCTACTGAATAAACCAAGCCGGGAAGATAAGGAGGTCTATATTGTGACCAACGACTTTACCTTTGCCACGGGGACGCGGAATCAGAATTGGATGTCGGCGTTTCAAGAAGGTGCGGATGTGCCTGGCAATGATGACCTTCAAAATTTTTATTACAGTACAAAGTTCAAAATCGACCTTACCGGAACGCCCCTGACCAGGAGGGGGAGTTCGCAACCCACATGCTGTTTTGGTGATGGTGGTGACTTAGCTGCCAAGTCTGGTACATATGTAACAAAAAAAATGTCGGATTTAAAGGCAGAGATGGATGTAGGCGGTGCCTATGGCTCTACATGCATTGACAATGAACCATCCGGAGTTGGCAATGAATACACCCAATGTACATACCCGGAGTATACCTACCACGAGGGCACGCCCGGCGTGCTTGTCCGCATGCAAATTGACACAAGCAGGTGGGAAAATTTCAGAGCCCATAATTTGCGAGTGACCCAAGTCCTGCGCTCAAAGTCAGCCTGGGACGCGCGCGGAGACTCTGCCTCCCGGGCGTCCATCATTGGAAGCTCGCATGTGCTCCATCACGACTACAACCAGGCAATCGACCACGACCGGGTCACGTACTGGGAGGGCGCCGCGAAAATCGACCAGTTTTTGCAAATCAACCTGCGGCACTCGTACTTTGTGAAGCGCGTGGCGGTGACGCTGCCGATCGCCATCAAAAACGCCACGCGCGTGGTGGTGACGGACAATATCAAGGCCACGAGTGGGCAGGAGTGCAACACGAGCGATACGTTTGACCGCGTGCACGGGGACGAGGTCGTGGGGGACATTCTGCATCATTACAAGCCGCAATTGGTATCCAGAGGTGAAATTCCGACAGGGAGTTCGGACAAGGTAAAACTACACGAGACCGGGGATTTGGATTACATTGAAAGCGATTCTTCAAGGGTAGTTTTTTTCGGAAAGCTGGCGGCGAATTTTACAATCTGTTCCATTACGCGGTATAAACCAGGCACTGAAAACAAAAATGAAATACTTCAATGCTTTCAACCAGGCAACTCAAACCATACGGAATGGGTACACGGGCACTACAACGGAAACAGCGGCATCGTCAACTACCACCTCTATGACTTTCTGTCCAGTGGCGCAGAAATCCCCTATGCCGTCAAAGACGGAGACTGGGTTGTGACGTGTGGGCGCAATGTTGACAGTCCAACAGTAGTCAGTGCCATCGTGAACGGGGTGCCCGCCGCGTATGGGGGCGGCGGAGACGGAGGCTGTGATTTATACGCCAATCTTTTGCAAAAAACGGACTGGCAGCTCGCGGCGCTGTACGTCTGGGACATGCACCTGCCCGACGATGTGTTCATGAAGGTGTCGGAGCGGCTCAACGACTACGTTGCCCGCAAAGTGGAGTGGGAGTTTAACTGCAACCTGCGTGGGCAGTATCTGTTCCTCGACTTTAAGCCAGACGATCAACCGGATGACGCCAAGCGATTCTACGACATTCGCGTCCTGGGCTACGACGCGCACAAGCTCACCGACCTTGAATATGAAGTGCTGTACGGCGAACGCTACTCGGACGAGCACACCGACTTGATCGAGGACCACCAGGGCGCAAACGTGTTTGTGCGGCGTGCTCAAGGGCCAGAGTTGGAGTGCGTCAGTGGCACCGAGGTCTTGAGCATTAACATCACGGATTGCACAGAAGAAGGAAAATATGCCAAATCTACGGTGATACTTGGGGTCGACGACCTTCTCTTTACCAATAAGCGAAATGACTGGAAGTATCTGGGCCCGATGACGATGCCAGATGTCACGTCGGCGCAAACCCTGACCATTGTTGCCCGCGTCATGCTAATGCGCGAGTGCAGACAGACACGGTGCACGATTTTCCAGTTTGGCCAGAGTGCAGAGGACGTCTTTGTGGCGCTGCAGATTGACAGAGAGCAAAAGCTGCATCTTGCCGGTGAATCAGTTCCATGTCGACTGTCAGGGGGCGAATTTAACTGTGATGAACAAGGCGACGCAGAAATGCAGACCTTGGTGTGGTACAACGTCATCGTCCAAGTGCAACAGAATTACTCAGTGGTTAATCAAAGCTATACCGTGCAAAACGAAGCCATGGTGCAGCGCCTGAATTCTGAGGATCGACAGAGGGTGTGGACGGAAACATCCACCACCGCATCGCTGCACGGCGTGCCCAGCGCCCGCTTCAAGTGGAACACTATCAACGACCACCGGTCCCCGCTCGACATGCACGTCGCGGGCTTGTACGTGTTAACCCACGATTTCAAGGACGAGCTGCTGCCAAATGAACCCCAGGGGAAATTCAAAGACATCTTTTCCCGCATCCGCATCAACGCCACCGACGCCGACCTGACGCATTATGGGCTCGAGTGCGCCTTGTGCCCCTCTGGCCTGCACAGCAAGTTTCCTGGAAATAATCGCGACATTCAGAGCTGCTTCAAAATGTGCCTTGCGGGACAATACGCCGGGACGTCGCCGTGGACGGTGATTGCGCAGAGCTACATCCCCAGCTACGAGCCGTGGGTGCGCCATGACCCGGCGTGGAACCCTGCACACCAGTTTTTGACCAAAGACTACACCGACGTGCTCGCAAGCGCGACGCACGTCAAGTACGAGTGTGCGCTCGGGAGCGAGGGCTCTGACATAAACAAAATTGCAGACTTTGTGCAAATCTACGAGATCGACCGGGCCAAAACCGCGTGCGGGGGCTCAAAGCTGTACGACTGCCCGGTGAACCGGGATCCCTTTTATTTTGCCATGGACGAAAGCCCGAGGATGTTCAAGTTGGACATTGACAAAGTGGTCTGCATGCGCAACGACGACCCATCTGGACATAACAATCCCGGTCTGGGCTTGTGGGGCCGCGTGTCCGTGATTCGCGTCACGGGCGGGGCCGAGGACACGCTGAGCACCGCTGGGTTCAGCGCGTGTCAACCATGCCCCGCCGGTAAGGCCACGCGGAACGAAAATTCCAACAATGTTGAAGAATGCGAATCATCTGCAGAAAGACCATCAGTCGACGACAAAACGCACGACATAAGTTTTGCCGTGGACGAATACGAGCGTTTGATGGCCATCCCAGTAGCCAACCTCACGACGGGCGCGGAGTTTTACCAAACCGCTTGGGCCCCGGATGGACAGGTGCAGGTATTTTCGGCGTTTGAGCGCCACTACGACCGCAAGTATGACTACAATCGCACGTACTACGACGAGCTCACCAGTTTTGGCCTGGACGGGCTGTTCCCGACGCTGCAGTCCGTGGAGTACAAGCCCGAGGTTGTTCTGCAGGACAGACATGTCGGCTTTTTCCGCTACCGCGCGTCGTCGGTGCTGGCCGTCGAAGACACGTGGCTGATTGCGTTTGCGCACCTGGAACATGTCAGCGGTGAGGATTCTACGGAGAAGAGCAGCCCGTTTGTCATCATGAGCGATTTGAAAAAGAGTCGGCAGGGGTCGGTAAAGGTGTCGCTGCAAAAAGAATTTGAAGATGGTGACCTCGAGCTCATTTCCGACCTCGTGTTTTACGCGGGCGAACACGGGTTCAATTACACGGCCTTTGTTGTCCGCAAGACACACTGTACGTCGCGGTGCGTATTTTTGCAGACGGTGCGCGTGGATTTGTCACAGGACGCGCCGGAGCTGTTTTTGCAGCACGCACTTGATTTGGACCTGGGGCAGGGTAATTACTGCCAGAATTATCTTGGCGGGCCGGTGAAAACATGTGAAACGACGCCAAATAGGGAATTGATGCGAGTCTGTGGGTGGGAGTGGGGCGCAAAGGATCAGTGTGGGTTAGAAGAAGAGG
>Ga0066865_10000181_pt1 | contig 15540 bp, 20 predicted proteins | sample ETN01SmetaG_2_FD_66433 | JGI IMG/M metagenome (GOLD analysis project Ga0066865, IMG submission 66433) | Marine microbial and viral communities from oxygen minimum zone, Eastern Pacific Ocean - ETNP2014F12-01SV265 | ecosystem: Environmental > Aquatic > Marine > Oceanic ...
TCGAAAGATCTTTGTCTTTGTTTCATCTTTCGATAAATACTATATATATGCTTTTCTCTACCTTCGACTAACGCAGGAATTCCTTGATCTAAAAGCTTTTTACTTAATTCTTTTTGAATTTTATTAAGAGTTCTTTTTTGACCACCTCTATTTTTTTTGACCGCAGCGGTAAGTCTTTCATGTCTAGTTGGATAAATAACTTTGAATGCCAAATCTTCTAACTCTCGATAAACATTATTCATACCTATTCTGTGAGCAATAGGTGCGTATATCTCTAAAGTTTCTCGAGCTATTTTGAGTTGCTTTTCTCGATTCAAGTATAGAAGAGTTCTCATGTTGTGAAGCCTATCCGCTAGTTTTACAACAATAACTCTTATATCTTTTGACATAGCCAGAACCATCTTTTGAAGGTTCTCTGCTTCTGCTTCATTTCTGCTGGATATAGATAGCTTATCCAATTTACTAACCCCATCTACCAGTTCCGCAACTTCCTTATTGAACTTCTCCTCTATAACACTTTTGGGTATTCCTGTATCTTCAATGACATCATGTAGCATGGCAGCAGATAGACTGTCTTCATCCATTCTGAAAGAGCTAAGTATAGACGCTACGGCAATAGGATGCGTAACATAGGGATCACCACTTGACCTAAATTGACCAGAGTGGGCTTCGCAAGCAAAGTTATATGCTTTGTTAACCTGTTTAACTTTCTTAGGATCTAAATAATCTGAAAGTTTCTTAGATAAGGCTCCAATTGATTCCATAACAATAATATTAACAGAGATAAAGTATCCCTGTTTTTATAGCTTATTGCTAATTTTTTAGGATTATTTAAGTTTGAGGTAGGTCTTCAGCAGAAAGTTCATCAGAGAATTCTTGCTCAAGATCAGCTATATCAACTTTCAATTCGTTAATATTATCTGTTGTCACTGTTCCGGCCTCTATTTCTCTTAATGCCATTACAGTTGGCTTGTCATCTTCCCATTCTAAAGTAGGACGCCTTCCGCCTGTCGCAAGCTGTCTTGCCCTTTTTGCAGCGAGTATTATTAACTCATACCTAGTAGTTACTTTCTCTAAAGCGTCTTCAACTGTGATTCTAGCCATTTTATATTCGTTTTTATTGTGAGGGCGGCATTCTAAAGCAAAGTCTTGGTCTAATCCAGTAATAGATTTAACGATTTATTTACTGCATCCTGTCTAGCAATTGAGGGCTTTAGTCCTCTAAAGATGAATTGCTTCAAGTCATTCAGAGTTTCTTCAAAATCATTATTGACAACAATTTGATCAAAATCTTTTCCTACATTGACTTCCTTTTTTGCTTCTTTAAGTCTCCTGAGTATCTCCTCATTGGAATCTTGAGCTCTTAATTCAAGTCTCTTTGCAAGGTCCTCATAAGATGGAGGAATTATAAATATCGTCTTTGATTCAGGGAAAGATTCTTTTACTTGCAAAGCACCTTGAGTATCTAGTTCTAATAATACATTTTCGCCCTTAGACAGAACCGATAAAACCCAATCCTTGGGAGTGCCATAAAGATTTCCATATACTTCTGCGTATTCTAATAACTCTTTGTTTTTAATTTTATCTTTAAACTTTTCATTAGTTATAAAGAAATAAGAAACTCCATTAATTTCTTTAGGCCTCTCTTTTCTTGTAGTACAAGAGATGCCAAGCTTGGTATTTGTTGCAGCAGAATCTTCAAGGATAGCTTGAATTAATGAGGTTTTGCCCGTTCCAGACGGTGCGGATATAACAAATAATTTGCCCATGACTAAAAAAAGTTTATTGTAGGTGAAATACCTTTAAAATATTTAAGTTTTTAAAAATAATGTCAAAAAAAGAAAATACATTTTTTGAGCTGGCCTTGAAGTCAGATGCTCTCTTATTGGGAGATTTTACTCTTAAATCAGGCAAAAAAAGTCCTTATTTTTTTAATATTGGATCCTTGTTTTCAGAAGGTCATATTTTAGAACTTGCGAATCTTTACGCTGATTTATTAATCGAAAAAGAGATATCTTTCGATGTTATTTTTGGGCCGGCTTACAAAGGAATACCTTTAGCAAGTGCTTTATCAGCCTCATTAACTGCTAAAACCTCTAGACCCTTTCCCTTTGCTTTCGACAGAAAAGAAGAAAAGGAGCATGGGGAAGGGGGCGTCATTGTCGGCGATGTAAAAGACAAAAACATACTGGTAATTGATGATGTGCTCACAGCAGGGACAGCTCTTAAGGAATCTATAAAACTTGTTTCTGGTGCTGGTGGAAATGTGACCAGTTGCTTGGTGGCTCTTGATAGAGAGGAAATAATCGATGGGTCAATAGCAAGAGATGTGATTACAGAAGAATGTAATATTGAATTTCTTTCTATTGCAAGAATCTCCCAGTTAGTTGAGTTCTTGGATAAGTCTAAGAGAGACAACGAAGCTAATATAATAAGAAAACACCTTTCAAATAATTAATGTTTACAGGTATTGTTCAAGAGATAGGAATTATTTCCTCAAAGGAAAAGACCAACTCAGGAATTTCTATAGAGGTTGATGTAGAACCAACATTTCTGAAGAACCTAGAGATTGGGGCTAGTATCGCAGTCAATGGAGTCTGCTTAACCGTTACGAAATTTAACGAAAACTCTGTTGCATTTGATGTCATACCGGAGACACTGAGGGTTACTAATCTTGAAGAAATTTCAGTCTCCTCCAAAGTCAATATGGAAAGGTCGCTTAAATTTGGCGACGAAGTAGGCGGGCACATCTTGTCTGGTCATATTTCCTGCAGAGCTCCAGCTAAACTTATCGAATCTGGCGATGAAGTAGAGTTAGTAGTTGAATGTCCAGACGAATGGGTTAATTATATTTTTTTAAAGGGTTATGTTGCTATTAATGGAGCCAGTCTTACTGTAGCAAAAAAAACTGATAAAAGTTTTTCGGTTTTCTTAATTCCTGAAACACTTAGCGCCACCAATCTTTCTGAAGTACAAAATGGAAATTTACTTAATATAGAGGTAGATCAAACAACTTATGCAGCTGTGAAAGCAGCAGAAGCAAGACTTGCTGAAACTTAGAGGTAGACAGCTAAATTTAGATTAACCCGACAGATTTTCTTTTACTATTCTGCTTACAATGCCCATATCTGCATTGCCACTTATTTTAGATTTCAAAGCACCCATAACCAAGCCCATATCCTTAGGCTGTGTTGCACCTGTTTCAGTGATGGCTGATTTAACTAATTTTGATATCTCGTTTTCATCGAGTTGCTCGGGCAGAAATTCTTGTAATATTGATATTTCAGAAGTTTCTTTTTCTGCTAACTCTTTTCTCCCTGCCTCTATGAATTGATTATATGAGTCTTTTCTTTGTTTGATCATCCTTTGGATTATTTTGATGGAATCTTGGTCATCAAGTTCTATCCGTCTATCAATCTCTTCTTTTTTGAGCTCAGAAATGGCCATTCTTAGGGTAGTCGTCTTCTCTTTATTTTTTTCTCTCATTGAAGACTTCACAGCTTCCTCTATGAGGGTTTTGATGGAACTTGCCATGAGGCTTGGACTAGAATCTAGGAGGTCTTCCTAATCTATTTTTTCTTTGATTTTTCTGTTCTCTTTTAACAGCAGCAGCCTTTTTTCTTTTAAGCACTGAAGTAGGTTTTTCATAAAACTCTCTTTTTCTTACTTCAGGTATGATTCCTGCTTTTTCACAGGCTCTTTTGAACTTCCTGAGCCCTACATCAAAAGATTCATTTGGTCTTATTTTAATTGATGGCATAAATAATCTCTTAAGAGGCGGCAATTCTATAGAACCATTTTTAATTTGGAAAGAGTTTCTTTTTTTTTATTTTCAACGAGAATAGCATATCTTGAAATTATGAAAGTCTTAGGAATAGAAACGTCTTGCGATGAAACTGGTGTTGCGATATTCGATACTGAAAAAAATATGATTGTATCTGAGCAACTATATAGTCAAGCCTCTAAGCATGCTGAATATGGTGGAGTTGTTCCTGAGCTAGCTTCTAGAGATCATTTAAAGAAAATAATACCTTTATTACGTTTGACAGTAGCAGAATCTGAATTAGATATTAATGAGATCGACGGTATAGCGTACACGGCTGGTCCTGGTTTGAGAGGACCTCTTTTAGTTGGTGCTTCTACAGCTAAATCAATTGCCTTAGCTCTCGGTAAACCATCAGTAGGGGTGCATCATATGGAAGCACATTTACTAATTAATCTTCTAGAGAGCCCACCTCCATCCTTTCCTTTTCTAACTCTTTTAATTTCTGGAGGTCACTGCCTGCTAATACACGCTAAAGCACTCGGTAGGTATGAGATTATCGGTCAAACCTTAGATGATGCAGTAGGAGAAGCATTTGATAAAGTTGCAAAGATTTTAGAACTTGGATATCCAGGTGGTCCAAAAATTGAGTTATTGGCCAGAGAAGGCGATCCCAAGGCTTTTAATTTCCCAAGACCTATGACTGATAGAGATAACTTAGATTTCAGTTTCAGTGGATTAAAAACTGCTGTTTTCTATGAGTTCAAAAAAATAAGCAAAGCATCTGATAATCAAAAGGCTGACATAGCAGCCTCTTTTCAAGCCGCAGTTGCTGATACACTTCTTTGGAAATGCCAAAAAGCATTAAGATTAACTCGTCTCACGGAGTTAGTTATAGGAGGAGGTGTGGCCTCTAATAAAAATATAAGAGAAAAATTGATTAATGGATTAACGGACAAAAAGATATTCTTTCCTCCAATAGAAAGATGCACCGATAATGGAGCGATGATAGCTTATGCTGGTAGTTTTTATTTAGGGAAAAACAAATTAGATAATGGCCTAGAAATCAAACCGAGATGGCCACTTTCTGAATTAGATTATGGATAAAGTAGTAATAAATAATCTTGAAGTTGAGGCAGTGATTGGCATATTTCAATGGGAGAGGGAGGTTAGGCAGCTAATTTCTGTAGATATAGAGATGGACTTTGATAATAAACCTGCCGCTAGATCTGATGACATAGAAGATGCGCTTAACTATAAGCTTGTTGGCAAGAGAGTTACTTCCTTCATCAAAAATTCTAAATTTAAATTAGTTGAGACCCTGGCAGAGAAGATTGCTCAGATTATTCTTAAAGAATTTCCAATTTCAAAAATAAAAGTCAGTGTTTACAAGCCTGGTGCAATGCGAGGTTCAGACTCAGTAGGCGTTTCGATAGTAAGACCCTGATGCAAACTATTTTTGTAAGCATAGGAAGTAATATTGATGCTGAATCCAATATGCTTTTGGTGAAAGAACACCTGAATTTACTCTTTGAAGTTACTTACTCAGGGATATATCAAACGCCTGCCGAAGGTTTTACTGGAGGAGATTTCTTAAATAGTGTTTGTAAGTTCAAATCTGACAAGAAGCCTAACGAGATTCGTAGAACGCTTAAAAGCATTGAAGAAAAAATGGGAAGAACAACCTCACAAAAAGGCATGTCTAATAGGGTGATAGATTTAGACCTCATTTTATATGGGGATATGCTGATAAACGAAGATGGTTTGGAGATTCCTAGTTCAGATATTGAAAACTATAAGTTCGTACTAGAGCCATTGGCTGAAATAGCACCTGATTACATTCATCCTACGTTAAAAAAAACCTATAAGGAGTTATTTCAAACTTCTTTCAAGTAGGAATTCAGGCAATTTCATCGCCTGCACAACATTAACTTGAATACTCCTTACTTATTGCTGTACGCTAAAGAAATAACAAATGAGAAATAACTATGAAAAGATTATTAATATTAACAATTACCGTATTTTCTTTGACAGCATTTACAAGTGATGAGAATGGGCCGCAAACTACTGATGGAGCATTTACAACTCTAATGATAGCTGCTGCAGATATAGGAAAGTATACAGAAACTCTTAGGGATAATCCTTCCGCCTTCCAAGCAACTGGAACTACAGGCGCAGGAGTTTGTGTTACTAATTCCGGTAACGCTTATGAAGGCCAAATGATGGTTTGGAGTGCATTTCCTGATGTTGCTTCAGCTCTTGTGGGGGGAACTAAGTATGACCCTCAACAAGCACCCAGACAATTTAAAAATTTGAGAGATTTAAAATATGGTGTTACTTGGAAACCTCTAACACCTTTCAGACTAGAGCCTGGTTATGAAAGAGTTCAAAGAATTAAAGTATCTGCTGAGAATCTGCAGGCATTTAATGAAGGCCTAAATAAACTAGAGGCTTCTATTCAGGCGGCAGGACATCCTAATTTCTTCAATGGTGCTTTCGTTCAAATTGGAGGTGGTACTCACGAGATAGAAACTTTAATGGTTAGATCCATTACAAGGGATGCCCAGTCAATGGGAGTATTGTTTGATGATTACTTTGCCGGAACAGCAACTTGGGCCGCGGACTATGATAGTTTGATGCTTCTTGGAGAAGTTATGTCAGATAATATGGAGATTTGCGAACAAGTTTACTTCGGTAGCTAAACGATAACTCAAACCTGGATATCTAAAGAGGTATCCAGGTTTCTGAGTTTTAGACTTTCTTTATTAGATCTGGGAGAAATGCGTATGTGCTATTCCCCAGTTACCTTTATCCTTTACTAAGACCATTGTCCCATTGTCCATTGATGGTGGTGAAACTTCGCCTTCACTGGGAATAATGTCAAACCTTCTTATAAAATGAGCAACTGCAACGTTGCCATAAATTCTTACCTTAGGTGAAATTATTGTCTGCATTATTTTCCAATCTGAATCTCTTTTTAATGTTGCAGCTCTTCTTTCGTTTTGGATCATTAAATTATCCTTTTGATCAGGCCAAACATAAGAGCCAGCAATCATAACTCTGTCATCACGTATGAGCTCAGCTTGCTTATTTAGGTCTCCTTCTAGAGAAGCCCAAGTTTTGATTACTTCCATTACATCGCTCTCGTCATCACCAAATAATGCAACAGGATTTATTAAGAAAAGCGTTGATAAAATAATGCTTTTAAATAGTTTCATGTATTTCTCCTAGTAATTAAATTTTTTTATCGGTAAAAGTAGACTCTTCACTTTAAATGATTTCTCCCAAAGCTCTAGCTCTTTCAGAAACCGATTCCTCATCATCTTTTAAATGCTTAACAGCTAAGAATAGCGTGACGGATGGTATCAATAATATGAATAGAATAAGAGCCATAGAGGTTTGCATTGCATCTCCAGCCGCATAACCTTGATATTCAAACAAATCACTTATCCTGCCGAGAGTATAAGGCCCTAGAGCCAAACCAATCATGCTTAAAGTCAAAATGAAGAAAGCTCCCGCCATAGCTCTCATTCTTGGCAGGACAAGATTTGTCACAGTCGTGGCAGCACATCCAACATAAACTGAGCTACCGATGTGATAAATAAAATTGAATAATAAAGACATATTTTTAGACTCTGAATAAATCATTCCCAAGCAACCTAATGTTGTAATGAGGACTCCTCCAACAAAAATTACATAAAGTCTTCCGCCGACGTATTTATCTCTTAGTTTGTCTCCAAAATAGCCTCCTCCAATGACTCCTATAAAAGAGCCAATGGCAGTTATCAAACCTATGAGCGTTCCTATTTCTAGCGCTGTCATTCCATGGTAGTTAATATAAAAAGAGGGTGTAAAAGCAGAATAGGCATAACCCACAAAAGGTATACAAGGAAATGAGATAAATGAATAAATTATTGCCTTACTCCTAAACATGAGAGTAAAAGCAACAATATCTCTCTTACTCAAACTCTGTATCCATGTACAAACTAGATAAGTTCCAATTCCCCAAGCCACCCATTGAAGAAAATCTCCAGTTAGTTTGTATAAAGAAAAACATAAAATAAAAATCACTGAGGCGATGATGAAATTTATACCTAAAGACTTCAATGAATCTTTATTACCTAGAAGCGATATGGGTGTAAGGCCTATGAACTCCTTGAAAGTGTCTTTAAACGGCTCTTTACTTTGCTCAGTAACTAGACCTTCGCTCAAGCCTCTTACAGGCTCCTTAATAAATGTAAAAGTTATGATGGATAGCAAAATACCCGGAAGCCCAACACCCATGAAAGCAGCTTGCCACCCTTTGAGACCAAAAGGTGCTTGAGTGTGATCAGGATACCAAGAATTCCAAGTATCTAATATTGCCCCGCCCAAGAACAGACCTATACCTGCACCTATGTATAGACCGCTAGAATATATGGACAGAACTGTGGCTCTTACTTTTGGAGAAAAATAGTCTGATAACAAGGAGTAAGCAGAAGGAGTGGCACTAGATTCTCCTATTCCAACTCCAAACCTGTAAATTGAGAGGCTTAAAAAAGATTTAGCCGTTCCGGAGAGGAAAGTCATAAAGCTCCAAAAGGCTAAACCTATGCTTATGAGATTCTTTCTATTCCAAGAATCTGCCAATTTACCCATTGGTATACCAACTACAGAATAAAATACTCCAAATGCAGTTCCAAATAGAAAACCTATGTCACTGTTTGAAATTCCTAAGTCTGCTTTTATATCCTCAGCTAGAATCGAAAGTATTTGTCTATCAACAAAGTTGAATATATAGACGAGTACCAAAAGGCTTAAGGCAACTTTTGCGTGATAGCCTCCTACCTCAGAATTTTTTTCTTCTGACAAAATTTTTCCCCTTTATTGCTAGAAATTAAGCTTCTATTCTAGCTGTTGCGTTTCCAGTGATTACGGCAATATTATCTTGATTGGTTGTTTCAATCTCCAGATCAACGACTTTAGAACCATCTTCCTCACGAATATCAACTATAGTGGCTTTTCCAGTGAGCGTATCACCTGGCCATACTTGATTGGTAAATCTTACACCGTACTTCTTTAATGCCCCATCACCTACATAGTCAGTCAACATGGTGCCAGTAAGGCCCATAGATAACATGCCATGGGCAAATACACTCGGGTATCCAGCAATTTGTGTAGTAAATATTTCATCTGTATGAAGAGGGTTGTAATCTCCGGAAGCCCCAGCATATTGAACAATCTGTGTTCTTTTGAGGTCCTCTACGAGTATAGCTGAATGAGTATCTCCAACTTTTATTTCATTTTCTTTAAGCATCTTTTTCTCCTAACTATCTACAGCTCTTTCGGTTTGAACTCCCACACCTGTGGCTGTTATGACTAACTCTCCATCTTGATTTCTGTATTCTGTAACACTCTCACTGAATTTCAATTTACCAGCTCTTTTACTCTCTTTTTCCCAAGAATTACCTGGTTTTGTTGTTGCACTTAATACATCTCCCGCTTTTACAGGTAAGTGATATTCAAAATGTTGTTCTGCATGAAGGCCCATAGCCGCTCCACCGCCACCTCCTGATTCTTTGGAAGGTTTAGAGCCAGTCGCCTCTTTACCTGAGCCAAACCAGCCTTCTCCGCCTATCTTAGGTCTCAAAAAATAGTCTGGATCAAATTGAGCACTGGACTGAGCAAATGTAGGTGGTGCAATTATTCCACCCAAATCTGTTTTCTTTGCATATTCTTCATCATGATATATCGGATTTGCATCCCCTACAGATCTTGCAAACATCATGATATGACTTGCTTCAACTAAAAATTTATCAATTGCCATCTTTTCTCTCCTATAAAAAATTTTTCTCTACTAGATTCCAAGCAGTATCAGATAGATTTCTTACTCCACTAGCTCTTTCAGCAGCATTTTGGTTAGCTGCAGTTCCGTCTCTGACTCTACCTAGGATTCCCTGCAAGATACCAGCCAGCTTGAATAGGTTATAGGCGGAGTAAAGGTCCCATTCTTCAGTTAGATCTATGTCTATTTTCTCTGAATACATTTGTACATAGTCTTCTATGACTGGTATTCCTTTATTTTTGCAGTATTCTTTATCGGCCAATTTTGGATTCATTGTGTACTGAAGACAATGGTAGTTAAAGTCAGCACATGGATCTCCTAAAGTTGAGAGTTCCCAGTCCAATATGGCAATAACATTTGGATCTTCTTTCCCAATCATTACATTGGTTAAACTATAGTCCCCATGAACAATGCTTGTTTTCTTTTCTGTGGGTAAGTTATTTGGTAACCAGTCGATAAGATTATTCATAGACTCAATAGTTTCTGTTTCAGAATCTATGTATTGTTTAGACCATCTTGAAACTTGCCTTCCGACATAATTTCCAGGCTTACCAAAGCTTTCTAGCCCTATTTCATTAGGGTCTACGAAATGCAGTCGGGCCATAGAATCATTCATAGATTCATAAACACCTTTAGCTTCATCATTATCGCTATCTTCCATTGCTGGATCCCATAGAACCCTTCCATCTTTAAATTCCATAAGATAAAAAGCTGTTCCAATAACATCATCATCTTCACAAAGGGCATAGCTCTTAGGAACCGGAACATCGGTGCCATTAAGTGCTGTGATAACTCTATATTCTCTATCTACTGCATGAGCAGATTTCAATAGTTTCCCAGGAGGTTTTCTTCTAAGGACATATGACTGTTTTGGACTTATGACTTTGTATGTAGGATTAGATTGACCGCCTTTAAACTCTTCAATTTCTATCTCTCCTTCAAACCCATCAACATTTTCATGCATATATTCTTTGAGTTTAGCGACATCAAATTGATGTCTCTCCAGGACCTCCATAGTTCCAGTATTTTCGTCAGTATCGTGAAGTTCGTTTGTCATAATTCAATAATAAGGTAGTTGTAAAAATGATAAAAGTAATAATTTTTTAGATTACCGACCTTCCTCCGTCGACTTTAATCACTTGACCAGTAATATATTTTGCATCGGTTAAAAAGACTGCTACAGAGGAAATATCCTCGGGAGATCCTATTCTACCTAAAGGCACTTTAGACAATCTTTCCTTTTGCTGCTCTTCTGTTAAGTCTTCATCTTCCGGCCAGAGGATAGCTCCTGGAGATATAGCGTTTACTCTGATATCGGGGGCCAGCTCTTTAGCAAGAGATTTTGTTATACCTTCCAGTGCAGATTTAGCACCAGAGTAGAGACTAAAATTCTTAATACCGCTTGGTGCTAATGTGTCAGAAATATTAATAACACAACCCTTAGCTTTTTTTAGGAAGGGCAAAAGTGCCTGAGTTAAAAATAAAGGCGTAGTTGCGTTTGTTGCCATTAAGTCATCCCACTCATTTTGAGAAGCTTGTTCAATAGGAGTAGGGTAGAAGCTTGAGGCATTATTGATTAGGACGGCTAACTCATCGGTTATTTCAGCAACACCCTCTGCCAACCTTTCTATTGAGGACTTATCATTAAAATCTGCTTGAATAACAAAGCAAGAATCTTTCCTTATAGAATTTAAAGATTCTTTGATCTCATTAGCCTCTTTATCAGAAGTGTTATAGTGAAAGATAATATTAAATCCTTCATCATGAAAATGCTTACAGGTAGTTTTACCTATTCTCTTTGCCCCACCCGTTAAAAAGATAAATTTAGATGTCATATATTAGATAGAAATTTTTCCAAAGCTGCTAATCTATCTTCATGTAATTTTTTTGCAATTAATTTTCCTTCCTTTAATGATGTATCAACTTCAATAGTACTCAATAAAATATGTATATCTTTCCAGAATTTGCTCCCTAAAGCTTTGTCTTCATGAATGTAGGCAGAAGCTTTTTCAGCTCTCAAAAATCTTTCAGGCTTTCTTATAAAATCGTTTTGAAGAATAAGCTCCATCAATGCATCTGGTGATTTATCTTTTTCGTAAAAATATTGAAAGCTCCTGCAAATTTTAGACACTTCACTGAAGTCTTTAGGAGCATTGAAAGAAATATTGATTTCTTCAAGATTTTCATTTTCCGAGATTGCAACAGACCATCTGATAGCAGTATCGTCATTTTCTTTAGCAACATCTCCTAGAGCTTCTAGGTTTATATTTATTGAGCCCACAACTCTACTTAGGCACCCGACCTCATCAAGAACAGAAAAGAAGACTTCTGGATTTTTGGTTGAGAGAGCCTTGGATGCCTCTAACCATATCCTTTCCTTACTCAGGGTTTCAATTTCTCCTGAATAACTTATCTTTTTCATGAGTTCCATGGTTTCTGTTTCAATCTCAAAGTCTAAGAACTTTAACTTAGAGGCAAATCTAGCAACTCTAAGCACTCTGAGAGGATCTTCTTCAAATGCTGAGGAGACTTTCCTTAGTACCCTATTTTCTATATCCTTTAAACCGTTATATGGATCAATTAATTCACCATTTGTATCCTTAGCAATTGCATTGATAGTGAGGTCCCTGCGGAGTAGATCTTCTTCAAGAGATACTGAAGAATCAAACATAAATTCAAAGCCCTTATGTCCAGTACCAGATTTCTTTTCCTTTCTTGCTAAAGCATATTCTTCCTTCGTTTCAGGATGAAGGAAAACAGGGAAGTCTTTTCCTATTTTTTTATAGCCTTGTGAAGTCAGTTCAGTTTCAGAAGCTCCCACAACAACCCAATCATTTTCATGAACATCTATATTAAGTAAGCTATCTCTTACTGCTCCACCAACTAGATAAATTTGCATATAATCAATTTAGCTTATCACATGAGAAGACTGATAGATCTTCCAGTCGCATGGCAGTTAGCTTATTTCCCCATGCGCACCCAGTGTCCAAAGCAGTAATGTTCTGCTTTGCAGTATGGCCATTCAACGCTGCCCAATGTCCAAATAACAGATGAGTATCTTGATTCATGATTTTTAATTCGTGTTCAAACCAAGGCTTTAAATCTCCTGGAGCAGCTTCTACCTTTCCTTTATATTTTAGATTAATGGAACCATCAGAATTATAAAATCTCATTCTAGTGAGATAATTTAGATTTAATCTCATTTTCTCTTCTGGGGTCCTGCATTCATCAGGATGATTTGGCTCATCTCCAAATACATATTCTAAAAAGGTATTAGAGTTTTTACTTTCTAAATATCCACTTAACTCATTAGAATTTTTTATTAGATCTTCCTTTGTCCAATGATGCGGTATCCCTGCATGGGTCATCACAAACTCCTTCTCACCATCCTCTGTAATTATTTTTTCTATGTTATGGAGAGGACAAGTCTTTAGCCAGTCAATTAATTCTTTTCTTTTAGGACTTTTCAATACATCCCCAAATGTGTCTTTAGTGCTTTTTTTTCTAATTGAATCTGATACAGCAATTAAATGAATGTCATGATTTCCCAATACAATCTTGCAACTATCTCTGATGGAATATAGATATAGCATGCAATTGAGAGAATCAGGACCTCGATTAACCAAGTCTCCACATAACCACAAAACATCTTTTTTTCTATCGAAAGAGATCGTAGTTAAGAGTTCTTGTAACTCTCTATAGCATCCTTGAAGGTCTCCAATAGCATAATTAGACATTACAAGAGAGTTTCTGCAATTTTTACATATTGTTCAACTGATATATTCTCAGGCCTTGATCTGGAGTCAATATCTAGATTTGTAAGTTCTGAGCTAGAGATAATCTTTTCAAATGATTTTCCAATCATCTTCCTTTTATGCATAAATGCAATATGAGTAATCTCTTGTAATTTAGTTGATATTGCATCATTTATACTTCTATTTTCAATAGCCTCAAATCTAATAAAAACACTTTCAACCTTAGGTCTTGGAGAAAAACTTTCTGGCTCTATTGAGAAACAAAATTTAGGTCTTGTTAAATATTGAGTGATAACAGAAATTCTTCCAAAGTTTTTATTATCATTTTTGGCTATTAATCTTTCGCCAAATTCTTTTTGGAACATGAAATGCATATCGGAGAAAAATTCAAGATATTTAAAACTCCAAAACATAATTGGAGTAGAGATGTTATAGGGCAAATTACCTATTACTCTTATTTTATCTTTACATATCTTAGATGGATCAAAACTCAGTATATTTTCATTATGTAGATGGAAGTTTCCAAAGCTATCTAATGTCATTAACCCTTTTGATAAATCGTTGTCCATCTCTACAGCATGAATGCTTTGAGACTTTGATAATAATTCTTTGGTGATCGCTCCTTTTCCGGGTCCTATCTCAAGGAAATCATCATTTGAGTCTGGGTTAACGTGGTTTATTAATTGTCTTATCACTGCACTATCTACTAAGAAATTCTGTCCCAGACTTTTTTTAGCTCGCGGCATATTCTAGATTTTTGTACTCATTGAAAAGGCCATATCCATTGCAGCAACGAGGCTAGATTCATCAGCGTTACCGAGACCAGCTTTATCATATGCCGTTCCATGATCCACAGAGGTTCTAATGAAAGGAAGTCCCAAAGTAATATTAACCGTTTCTCCAAAACCCATAGTCTTGATTACAGGAAGTCCTTGATCATGGAACATTGCCAAAAAAACATCTGCTTTTTCACCTTCTTTTTCTATAAATGCAGTATCTGCTGAAATTGGACCTATGGTATCTATTCCTTTTTCTTTTAAATTTTGTAAGGCAGGAATTATGACTTCATTTTCCTCATTGCCTATATAACCTCCATCGCTTGCATGCGGATTTATGCCCAAAACCTTAATTAGAGGTTCATCTTTATTCCAATAATCTTTAAGAGATTTATAAATAATCTTTACCACCTCTTCAAGGTGGCTCTTATTAATGAAATCAGATACTGCGCTCAAGGGTATGTGTGTTGAAGCTAGCGCAATTTTAATTTTTTGGTTGGCCAACATCATAACTACTTTTTTGCTTTTACTTAATCTTGCCAACTCCTCCGTATGTCCGGTAAAAGGAATACCTCCCTCGTTAATTACTTCTTTGTTAATAGGACAGGTAACAATTGCATTAAACTCATTTGAAATTGTTTTTTTTACTGACTCTTCAAAAATATTGATTATGTACTCTGCTGATTTAGGGTCTGGTTTGCCTGCGGAAATTTCTGTTCCTATGGGCTTGTTGACTATCCAAAGAAAGTCACTAGACAAAGAGTCTTCATCTTCACCCCTATATTCCTTTATAGCTATCTCTTGATTAATTTGTGCAGCTCTTTCTTCGAAAATATCTAAATTACCAAATACGATTGGCTTATAAATCAAATCCTTTTTGTTTCCAAAGGCCTTAATGCATATATCTGGACCAATTCCTGCCGGGTCTCCGGAAGAGACAGCAATTTTGGTCATGAGGTGAGTTTTATATCAACATAAGCTTCCGCTCTTAACTCAATAAGAGTGCTTTGAAGCTCTTGCTCAAACTTTCTTTTAAAGATAATTTGATAGGCACGATTTTTTTGCTCTTCCTGGCTCACATCTTCGTTTCTTCTATCCATAACTTCAATAATATGCCATCCAAAAGAAGATTTTACTGGTTGAGATAATTGCCCTATTTCCGTTGCGTTTAGGGTTGTTTCAAATGCAGGATCATAGTCTCCTGGATTACTCCATCCCAACTCTCCTCCATCCATTTTGGATCCAGGGTCTTCTGAATACTGACGCGCGAGCTGTTTAAAGTCTTCACCTTCTTTTAATCTAGTATAAATATCATTAATTAGCTCTTCTGCTTGGTTCTCTGTTCTAATTTCAGAGGGCTGTACTAAAATATGCCTGGCAAGTGTCTGATCAAGAAATTTAACGGTATTTCCTCTCTTATCG
>Ga0066865_10000189_pt1 | contig 15386 bp, 26 predicted proteins | sample ETN01SmetaG_2_FD_66433 | JGI IMG/M metagenome (GOLD analysis project Ga0066865, IMG submission 66433) | Marine microbial and viral communities from oxygen minimum zone, Eastern Pacific Ocean - ETNP2014F12-01SV265 | ecosystem: Environmental > Aquatic > Marine > Oceanic ...
CATGGGTAAAATCCAAATTCCTCGGACGACGACCTGAGTCGACGAATGAAGCGCCTGCACATGTCAACCCACGCGCCGAGTTCGGCATGGGAGTACCCTACGGGTCTCGGACGTCGACGTCGGAGTTTTCCAATCTCGATGTCTCGTACTATAGCCGGATTACACACGAACTTGAGATCGAAACACGATTTACACGTCGGGTACACGTGCCCACCTAATTTCTTATAGTATAGAATGTTTTTGAGCAATCTTTCTTCACCAACGACAAAGTCCATAGTCAAGTTCCAAAAGAACTCATCTTCTTCATCGTCGAATCCCACCTCGACATTGAGTGGGCAGTGACATAGATAGCAAATCTTCTTCCACGTCACGTGGATCATACACAACCCACGTACCATGTCTTAAAGACATGTCGAGAGGGAAGACTAAGTACCATGGCTCTTCGTCTTCTTGCGAATTTTGAAACCCTCCTTCGGGAGAAGAATTACAAGCCGGCGACTATCAAACTCTACACGGATCACTTGAAGCGGAGCGGCGTCGATCTTCTCGACCGCGGACGCGTCCACGAGGTCGTCAGCGGACACATCTTCGATGACCTCAACGGTCACACGTACAGGAGTCTGCGTCTGTACGATCGATTCGTGAACGACATGCCGATCAGGTCTATGCCCGCCCGACGCCGACGCTCCTCGCTCACTATTCGTGAGGCGTGTCTCTCGTTGAAGACTCGTTCGGACGTTCGACAGGCGTGGTGGTTGATGCGACGTCGGGGGTACGCGCCGACCACGGCGGTGTTCTACGTTCAGTCGTCCGGTAAGATTGACAAAAACAAGAACGGTCGACGCGCGCGAATGGCGCTTCAGCATTTCGAACCGACGACCCCGATGGACGACCCGGTCGTCCTCGCGCACTATAATAATTTATCCATGTAAAACATAGATGTTTCACTACCTCTTACTCATCCTATGTGTGGCATTCCTCATGTCTCAGAACGGTCGACGAAACCGAAAGAAGGACATCGAGACGCTGATCCGACAGGCGGCTCGATACAGCACCGCCGCCCTCCAAGACGACAGCCCGATCATCGCCCTCCTCCACGCGAACTATTCGGCGGCGTACTTTTACGCGCTTCGCGACATCGCGTCGGAGGACGAGATTCATAACGCCACGGGGATCGATCTCAAAAAGTTTAGACGCCACATCATGGCATCCCAAGATGCTGTCACGAAAAGGGTACACGAATTGTGTCCGAACGTTAAAGGAAAAGTTGACTTATACCTGGCAACCATCGGGGGGGAGGCATAATCATGGAACCGCCTAAAAAAGAAGAAAAATTCAACAACGCCGTGATTCGAGTCAGGGAATCTTACGCACGAATCAAGGCGAAGCGTGACCACTTGACGACGAAAAAAATATAAGTACAATGTAATTAACATAACATGTTTCTCGACCAAGAGCAACTCAGACCGGTGATTCTCGCGATGGCGATCTACCTCGTCGTCATGACGCTCGTTCCTAAAATTGCAAAGAAGCCGACCGGTGTGAAAATCGTCGACGAACTCATCATGTACATCCTGGCTCAGCGCGACCAGATGATGTCAGGTGCGATCTTCTTCGGACTTTTGACACTCGCGACTGAATACGCCCGTAACGAACTCATGTGAGACCATGTGTTTGGTGTGTGAGTGGTCCATGTATCGCACGCGTCGGCAATAGGCGTCTCGCATGAACGCTCGCAACTGTTTCGGGTCGGGTTTGCCCCACACCATACCCTTCTGAAACAAGAAATCGTCGTGTTGGATCTCTTGCTTTTCGCATTCGATCGTGTATGGGGTCTTGACGTATTCCTTGGGTGCACCGAACTCGGTGAGTATGACGGGCTTGTCGCGGATCGCGGCTTCGATCGCACCCATCCCGGCACCCTCACTGTTACTGAAGTTAACGTAGCAATCACCCCGCGCGTGAATCGTGTTTAGCGTGTCATCGCTCAACACACCGTTGATGACCTCGACGTCTCTGTGTTTGATCGTCACGTCTTGGTTACACGTCGCCTTGACGAGCAGTCGCGTGTTCGGAAACTCCAAATTCAACTCTATGAACGCCCGAAGGATCTCGAGAAAATTCTTCCGGTGTTCGTCTTTGACGTTCCCTATGTGGTAGAACACGTACGGTGGTTCCGGGACGTGGACGGGTACCACGTAGAATTCTGTGTCCGGGAACTGTTTGGACAGCACGTCTCGACAGAATTCACTGGGCACCGCGCATCGATCGAAATGTTTGAACATCTTCCCATAGTCTTCGTGTACGGTCTCGGTCTCACACACGGTGTAGAGGTGGAGATGTTTCACTCGGGTCTTGCAGTACTGAATCACGTTTTCACACATTCCGGTGGGAATCAGGAACAGCAGACCGTGTTCACATTCCGGGAGCGCCATCGAACCATCGCTGTAACAGTAGTACTTGGCTTGTGGGAATAGTTCGCAATATTTTCGACAGTGCTGACCAATCCCCGAACGAAGGGTCGGTCCAATGAATGCGTCGATCATGCTGTGTATTAAATTCTTTGCTCTAAGTATAACAAGATGGACTCCCTCAAGGAAGAACTCGAACAGGAGATGGCGAAAAGCCGCGTGGACAAGGCTGCGCTCTACCAGACGCTCCTCAAGATGGTCGACATGATTGGTGAAGGCGGTGGTGGTGCCGGGTCCCAGGGTCCGCGTGGACCGAAGGGTGAGAAGGGGGTTCCCGGACCGGTTGGTCCGGCAGGACCGCCTGGCAAGGATTGCAAGTGTGCCAGTGCTGCCGCTCCCGCTCCCGCCCCGAAGAAGACTGCGACGAAGAAATCTACGAAGAAGACGGCTACTGTCGATGCGTAAATATTTCGTCCATGAGTATCCAGAATAACGCCACTTGGTACGACAGGAAACATATAAGTGTCACTCCGTAGTCGAATTGCCACTCGTGCGAAGCGTTCCACATCGCTTCAAAAACACTACACCCGACGGGTATCAGCAGGTGTTTCTGAAACGGTGATGACTCTATATTATCCACGTGATCTGACAGACCTTTGACGTACCCCAACGCCGTGAAGGTACCGAGCACGGACGACACAGCGGGTTCCGTCCCCAAGGTCGCATAGTACATACTCAACACCGTCCCCACGCGACCGGTCTTGAGTTTGAGTTGTTGTTTGATTCGGGGTTGTGCACTGCATCTGATGAGTAGCGCCATGATGAGACATGATATGGATTTTTTAACCTTCAATCGAGGAAACGAGACGAGCATTTGACATTCGAACACCCTTTCTTCCACCGTGGAGCGCGGCGAGTTGGGACTTTTTGAAAATGTTGGTGATGAGATTTTCGACGGACACTTGAATCAACGACAACGCCTTCGGCTCGATGCGTCCGTCCGAGGTAAAGTCTTGCATCGAAGTTCTGATGAGGCGCTCGATCGGCGCTCGGCTCAACAGCAATGAATCAGATTTTTGATATTTTCTGACCTCTTTCACCGCCATGGAACCTCGACGAGCCTTCGTCTTCTTGGCGGTCTTCTTGACTCCAGACGTGTTCGCCTTTTCCTTACCGGTAACACCCCACACCGGCATTTCCAAACGCCTGAGCGCTTCCTTCACGTCTCCATGGGAAAGGGTCCTTCGTTCGCGGTATTGCATGAAAATGACAGCAAGCCTGATGACGTTTTCGATGTGAACCTTGATCATTCCGCGCATTTCGTTGTACATCAACCCCCCGACGCGGATGACGCCGGCGCGACGAGCGAGTCGGCGGATGCCCGGTTTCGTCACGTCAAAGATCGGGTCGCGAAGGATCTTCTGGGATCTTCGTTTCACGGTGCTCATAGTATTGGTACTATTCCGTACTATTTTTTTTTCTAGCCCACCCGTGGTTTCAAATTCACCCATGCGACGAACGCCAAGACCATCGCCGCGACGATCGCGTAGAGTGTGGTCGCCGGACGCTTGCCTTTGTGTGTGGGCTCGTCGGGTAGACGTCGTACGTTCGAATTCAGTTCGTCAATCTTGACGTTCAAACGTTCGAGTGCGTTGAGGATCTGCGCTTCCTTACTCTTCGGTTTCACTTTGTGGTCACGCGTGGTGATTTCCAAAATCATGTGAAAGCGTGCGTCCGGTTGGAGCAACCGATAGTCGGCGTCGTCTTGGAACTCATACACCCTGAAATTGATCTTACGCAATGCGATCGGTGTGAAGAAATTTTGCACGCGTTGGTGAGGCTTCCACTGTTTGTCCCGCACGAGGATACCGTTCGACCCACTGTAGTGACGCTCCAAGGGTACCCGCATGAAAATCATGCCATTTCGCGCGTCGTGAATCTGGGACACGGAGGGTATGTCGTCGGTGACGACGTCGACGAATTTCGCCACGTCCGTGTTCGACGCCGTGTTCGAGTTGTCACCCACCTGCGTGATGTAAAACTCGACACACCTGATACCGATCACCTCACTGAGATTTTCCACATGGAGTTCGTTGAGGTCGACGGTAAACGTGTTGTTCGTCGGATAGTATTCTGAATCAATGTTCACATACTGAACACGTCGAGGGACCTCGTCCGGCGACACGATTCGTTCGACCATTCTACATATTGTGAGGATTTTTAAATTTCAATATTTTCCCGCCAAAATTTGATTGACACCTACCTGGCTGTCCCCCCTCACACTGCGACGCGTGCATGCTCGAGGCGATGCTCAACTTTTTGAGGACAATTCTCACGATTGACGCCGCGGAGGACGGGAACGTCGAGGACTCCTTCATCAAGATTATGAACATGCTCAAGCGATAAAGATATCAGTTGTAATAGAAAGCAAGCAAGCACGCGCACGCAAGCATGTTCACACCGCTCAAGTACCTGACCGATTATTTATTTTCGGAACGAGCCGATTCCCCACCGATTTCCCATAATGAACGCACAGAACTGGTAGAAGCCGTCAATGAGGCTGGTGAGATCATCATCCTCGAGATGCCCTGCAAAGATCTGGAAAAAAGAGTCTCAAGCCCCCTCTGGCTCGCACCGGACTACCTGTTTGAACCTTAGACACGCGCGCACATGGATCAGACGTTGACCGACCTGTCCAACCTCAGCCTCACGAACCGCCCACCGCCGATCAAGATCCCGAAGGCGCCCGTGCCCTCGTCGTCCGACGCGCCGATGCACGACCCGGTGTACAGGCGCCGCGCGCTGGCGGAGTACGTCTCCCATGTGAACACGCGCGTTCAAGGTATCCGTTCCAGGCTGTTGACTCTGTATCCGAAGGAGACGGTCGATCGTGAGTTCGTCACCGAGGCTGTCCTCGAGACCGCGAAGCGATACGGTCTCGAGCGCATCCGCGTACCCCGGGCGCGGGGCTTGGAAGAAGCCGGCGTCAACGTCGGCGACCGACGGGAGTGGTACCAGGAACGTCTCCGCGAACACAACCAGAAGATCGCGTACACCCGGGCTGCTCTCGAGTTAGAACTCGAGGAATTACAACAAGTCCGCGAACAAGCACTCATGGAAATGTCTGCTTACACCAAATCTCGTTGATGTTTCCCATTGGGCTAAATTCAAACAATAAGTGAATAGCGGCACCAGTGAAAATTAAAAGCCATTTGGTGCTGACACCCGAGTTTAGTTTGTCTAAAGTGTAATACACTACGGCGTTTATGATCCCCACCACGAGAGCCTCGAAGGTAACTGTCGTGATCGGACGCATGGAGTTTTTAAATTAAGGCGGGAAAATTTTTGTCTCTAGCGCCTGACACACACCACGCGCCCGCGTCACGTCACACACGACCATGCACGACCTGAATTCCTTACGCGACACGACGAGTGCCGACATCGTCAACGCCATCTACGACGCCGTGGAGAGGAACAAGGATGTGCTCGACAGCGATTCCTACGGTGATCTGATGAACAGTCTACTTGTCATGCACGAACGACTGCACCCCGCGTGTGAGGGGGCGACGAGGAACCACCCACACGTCGTCCAAGTCCTGGGGAACGTTCAACTGGTCTCGGAAGAGGACAGGGATCGGAAGATTTACGACACGCTGGAGGTGAAGCACATGCTCGAGCGCGACATGGTCGAGTACCGGCGCATGTACAGAGCCGGTCGGGAGGTCTTGGATAAGTCGCACGAGAATATTTTGAAAACGCTCTACCGACTCGAGAGACTCCCCATCACACCGGTTAGAGACAATGAGCCAATAGTATTGTAAGTATGAGATATGTGGCGTTTGATACAGAGACTACGGGACGACCCCTGGAGTTTGTTTCTCCGACGAAATACAACCTCCGCAACTATGAAGAAGCCCGTCTCCTTTCGATCGCCGCCGTGGCGTTCGAAGATGGTAAGGAGGTCGATGCCATGTACACGGTTGTCCGCCCCGATGGTTTCAAGGTTGGCGCGACGGAGATCCACGGGATAACGGAAGAAGAAGCGCACGCGAGTGGTGAGCCGTTCGCGGACGTGATCGCATCGTTCGTGTCGTTCGTTCGTCGTCACGGGGGCGGACCGATGGTGGCACACAACAGCGCGTTCGACGAAAACATCGTGAGCGCCGAACTCATTCGCCGAGGCTACGACGATGAGTTGGAGTGGTTCCGGTCTCGATCGTTCCTGTGTACGTTTGGGATTTGGAAGAAGCGCAATTTTTGTCGAACCGGGAAACTGGTCAACTGTTACAAGGAATGCATCGGGGGCGAGTTCGACGCCCATCACGCCCTGTTCGATGCTCGAGCGTGTGGTGAATTGTTTTGGTACATGAGATCGAACCCGATCGAGTTCCCGGTGTCGGACATAGGCATCCCCATCGTCCACATCAACGCGTCTGACGTCGCGGCTGCCATCGGGTGTGGTATCAAGGATCCACAAGAACTTGTTCGAGAACTCTGGAAAAAACATTCCCCACACACGTTCACCGAAATGACAAGAACGGAGAAGGTGCACACGATCGCGCGCGTGAACAAACCGGTCGAGACATTGCTTCGAAAATTCACAAACCATCGAGCGACCTCCGTGGAAGACCTACAGCACAAGATTGAGGAGGTCAAGTCCGTGTGCCAGACCGAAGAGTTGCGACCGGTGAAGGATCACCTCACGAGTGAACTGAACAAAAATTTCGCTCGTCAGGGGAGTGGTCGACCTAATTTTTACAACAAAACCATCTGTCAAATCGAAGGCACGCGATATCAATTGGTGGGTGTTCCGGGTCAGGTGGTGGACGACACACTGATTCAAAAGAAGAAGCGGACGAAGAAAATGTTCAATCGATTGGTCCCGTACGAAGAGGTTCAGTGTCGGGTGTACTTGGAACTCCTTCGCGAGACCGTTCACACGTGCTGTCTCGTGGAACAGTTCAACGGTCGACAGTCGACCCAGGTGATCCATCGCGACAACCTCAAATGGTGTGAGATTCACACCGATCTCCGAGATTTCTGCAAATACTTTCACTCCCGTCTGTCATCGGTTAAAAAATGAGTTTGATGTAATCACATGCTGACATTGTCCCTTCGCACCCCTTCGAGTACAGTGGTGAAGATCGGACGAAATGTCGTGACACATATCGCGACCCCACTCGCCATATTGTACACAGTCTTGTATGCGTCAGAGTATGTGTATTATAGCCAGAGATGTTCTCGTATAGATAGGATCGGAACGCCCGTGTGCGAATACAGTCATAAATTATTCGTCAAGGCACGGTCACTGATTTATACATTTATGGACAATGGGCTTACTACTATAGGGACATTTGCCCTAAGTAGGTTCGTCAATCTCGGATCTACTAAAGAATCTACGAACACGACGAGGATCCCACCACCACCGTCCTTCACCATACCCTCGTCCTCGACGTCAGTCCGCGAAGACCCCTTGGGGCTGCCACCCTTCACGCTATGATCGAATGTGAATACATGCAACCGTATCCCCCGTTCATCGACATGCCCATCGCGTGGACCACCAGGCGAACGAAATGCGAGTTCTGTGGGATAAGACAGTGCGATTCGTGCAGGATCTTTGGGGATAGGAAGACGAGTAATGAATCAGTCTTGAAAACGCACAAGTGGAAGGCGTACGGTCTGAAGACTGTGGAAATAGATGGTGTGAAGGTGAAGCGGAGGTATTACAAGTGTAAGCGATGCACGTCGTTCGGTCTTCCGCGTTCGATGATGGAGGATACGTACCCAGACGGGAGGATCCATAGACACTCGTTGAATGGGTCCATGTTAGCATCATGTAGCACGCTGTAAACCCTAAGTGGAAAAAACTGTCTCAAGATTCAAATTCAAATTCAAACTGCGCCACACCATGACGGACACCGCGCTCCCCCCGCTCCAAGACATCATCAACGGCGTCGTCGCCGCGATCAAGCCCGACCTCGACGCTCTCAAAGAGGCGATCGCGACGCGCGCACCCGCTTCCCGTAAGCGTAAGGATGGACCGACGTGTAAGGGCGTCACGGCGTCCGGGAAGCCATGCAGCAACGGCTGTGCCGCGGGCACCGAGTTCTGTCGCATGCATTCAGTCGAGCGTCAAGAGCGCAAGAAGAAGGTCACGACCGAGACTCCGACTGCCAAGAAGCAACCGAAAGAGAAAAAGGTGCTCCCCGAACACACTCACGGTCCGCTAGAGACGGACCCAGACTGTGAGCCATGCAAGGTCCATGGAAACGTGCTCACTGAAAGAGCCGTTGAAAACTTTCAAACCGAAGAAGGTCTCGACGAGCGCCTCAAGGAGATCTTAGACGCCTGCCCTGAACTTACGAAGGAACCAGTCGATTAAGACGAGGGCGTTACCCACCGTCGCTATAGTTTGTACAACGTCCTCTTTTTTGAATAACATCTCTAACTCATGCATACATTTCTTTCACGCTAAAGGTCGCGAAGGTCCCATGCGAGCGATCGAGTCTCTCGACGAGCGTCGGTGGCATGACGTGCCCGCGGACGGGGTAGAGACAGTACGCGCCCACTCGATTTCCTATGTACGTCTCCAGTTCCGCTTTCTTCACGTCACGGTTCAGTTGAATGAGTGCATGACCGGTCTTGATACGCGCGTTGGTGACGTAGTACCCCACGGCGGTGATGAACGTCTCGTCCGCGATCTTCGCGCCCCACGTGGTCTCGAAGAGATCGTCATAGGTGGCGTCGTCGTCGAAGAAGAAGGTGAGGTGCCAGTCGGCGGAGAGGGCGCGTGGCATGCGTGTTGGCGGCGTGCGGCGTGGGGGGGTATGGGGTTCAAAGATTCGCGCGGGAAAATGACATAAAGGGTTTGCTTGTAGGGTTAATAAGTCATGATGGACACTAAACGCGCAATCTACAAGAACGCTCACTATGCATGGATCATTCCATTCAGCCTCGTCGAGAACCTTCCGGGTCTCTTCGCCGGCTTGTTCGACGTCGTCGTAGACGTGGTCAGGGTCGCACACGGCTACCTCTTGTGCGTTCGCCACAGCGTGATCAACATGAGAGATTTTCGCGAGACCTATGAATACGACAGCAGCGACGAGACCGAATCTGACAGCGAATCTATCGGATCCGTCGTGAGCCAAGGGAGTCGCGTGTCCACGCGCTCGAGCACGCGCAAGGCGACCAAGAAGAACCTATGAAGCAGCCATACACCACGTCATATATGCTCTCGTGTCGCTCAAGACGAATAGTCCGTAGGTCGACGTCCACGCGATCTTCTTCATGTCCGCGCGCCCGTGCGTCGGATTGTGAGGTCTCGTGTTTTTTTTAATAACGTATAGTAGTATGCGTACGATTTTATTAGATAAGAAGATCGATGAACTATGTGCCCTTCGTGCGAAACAAAAGCAACAGCAAAGGTCGGGGGGGTCGTCGAACGCAGGTCGAAGGATCAACCGACCAACCTTAACTTCATTTGGGTATGGTGGACCGGCGACCGGAAACAGACCGACCGCGATTCGATTACTGCCGTCCCGCGACCGTCGCGAGGCACTGGTTCGGGCGCACAGAGAAGGCGGGTGGACGTACAACGAACTGTTGGAGCGCTTGCGTTACATTCACAAGGTTCAACCGGCGACGAGGAGTAGGGTACAAAATGACATTGATTTTATTATGAACAATCCTAGATTATTCGGTCGACAGGTCAGGCGTCGAACAGGTTGAGGAACACGCGAGCCGTTTCGGGGAGGTCTTTGAGTTTTTCTTCTTGTTGCATGGTGATTCGACCCGATGAGATCTTTTCTTTTTGCTTCGAGAGCCACATGGAGAGATCGATACCATATTGTTCGCGAGTTCCAGTCTTGTGTCTCACCGGCAACACGTTGCGGTTTCCGGAGAGGAACGTCACCAATTTCTGATAGTTTTCATTCCACGCATTCGCACGAGGCTTCCACACAAAACCGAGTTGGTTCAGTTTGGTGCGATGTTGTGCACTCAAGGTACCCTTGAGATATTCCTTTCTTTGGATGGCGACCCATTCACCAAGATTTTCACCCGACTCACACGTGTACGTCGTGGCTGGTTCTTCACCATGTGCTTCCTTGTACTTTTGGTACAGAACGAACATCGATTCCCAGTGCTCTTGTTTCTTGTACCAGTTGATACCACAGAGTTCCAAGACATCCTTTCGGTAGGTTGTAAGTTTGCCCTCACGATACGCAACGCGTTGGTGTTTGATCCAAGACCCGACGTCTCTTTTCATGTTCTTGTACGTGTGCGTGGTCGTGTCGGGTATGTTGATATCGGAAAGACCAGTGTTTCTGACGTAGTCAACAGCCACGATGAACTGGTGGCGCCAACTTTCTTTGATGTACTCATACCCACCATTCTCCATGTCCCTTTGACATTGGAAGCAGTGCTCAAGCGGTGACAGTTCTTCGGATTCTGAATGCAGAGTTTCCGACCCCATGTCCGGCTCTTCGATAGGCTCCGATGGCTCTTCCACGATCGGCTCCGACTCGGGTGCCTCGGACTCGATGTGGTCTTCGAAAGACTCCGGTTCTTCCGGTTCTTCCGACCTCGGTCGTTTGTTTCCAGACTTGGTCGACTTGCTAGACAGGAGAAAGTGACCCGTCGGACAAATGACGACGTCATCGATTTGATCGAGCGTGTCCCCCTTGAGGCGAGGTCCAAGACTCAAGAGAATTTCCCGTATTTTGTTGTTGGATAGCCCATTAATGATGTCTTGCGATGACAGGGTGTTGAGATCGAGGTTCATGTTGCGTCGCGTTGTGAGGTCACCGCCGGTAGCCCGGGACCCCTATGTGGTCGAAAATTGAAATTTCATTTTTCCTGACGGTTCGTGACTCGACACGAGGGGAGGGGTACCGCCGAGAAAAACCCCAATTGGTAATAATGTCGATCGTACCCACGGTGATGTGCGTTCTCGCCCTCGCGGCTGGTACACCCATCGACGACCCTTTACCATTTCTCTGGATCGCCACGAGTGCACGGTGGGCGTACGGTGCCGATAGGTACCTCGACGGGAAGACTGAAGATACACCAGAGAGCCTCATCCTCGCGCTCATCACCGCCGTCGCCATCCTCGATGCGTCCGGGCTTCCACACTGGGGACTCGTCGAGGCGGTGTGTGTGCAGTCCTACGGTCCGTTCAAACGTGCGGTGCCCTTCCTCAAACCATTTTACGTGGGTGCGCTGTGGTCCTGTGCCACGACGATCGTCCCACATGCTCTCGCACACGTCGACACCTCGCCCCGCGATGCGCTCGCGATGGCTCTCCTGACGACGGCGGTCTCGAACCATGCCGATATACCAGACGTAGGAGAGGACAGGGCAAATGGGATTCACACCATTCCCGTGATGTTCGGTCCTAGCGTCGCCACCGCCTTCTCAGTTGCCCTCTGTGCTGGTGCCGTGGGTGTCACTTCTATGCGAGCACCTGGCGTACCAAATCGCCGACGGTACCACTCGAAGGTTCGCACACCGTGTCTCACTCGAGTCATTTGCATGTGACCCTTTTTTCTCCCACTGGTGAACGACACGTCTTGGACCAAGGTTGAGAAGACCCAAGTTCATGTCAGTCATTTTACATGAAACTCACATGAATTTTCACAACCATCTTCCAAAAAAGATCAACGTCCCAAAAATAATCTGAGTTCATGTGAAATCCATCGGGTATGGTGTCGTTAGTTTTCCTTACGTGAATCACGGGAGGAAGATTACTGTTAAAGAAATTGGAAATCTTAAATTTTGAATTTTCGTGACCCCCCATACCCGACAGCGATTCATGAAAACTCGAGTGAATTCATGGAACCATGTTGAAAAAAAGATCAGCGATTTGTTAGGGAAAAAATTTGTTAAATAGTAGAGGTACCATGGGTCCCCCATGTCACATGGATTCTCATGAACTTACATGAATTTTGACAACCATCTTCCAAAAAAGATCAACGTCCGAAAAATAATCTGAGTTCATGTGAAATCCATCGGGTATGGTGTCGTTAGATTTCCTTACGCAAATGACGGGAGCAAAATTACTGTTAAAGAAAGGTTTACATTTTGTGTCACATAGTGTCCTCCACCATGGTCAGGGTCACGTGGGTGCCCACCCCATTTCCCGCCACTTTTCGACGCGTGGACATGAAACCGGCTCCGTTCTTCGACTGGTTCAAAGGCGCGTCGTCCGGGCGTGTCTCACCGAGATCCTTCAACAGTAAGCGTGAACGACCACAAACCACGAGATTTTTCATGGTACCCGTGACCGAAGACGATCTGGACGCCCTGCGTGACATCAAGGGGCGCACCCTTGGATACGCGGACACGCGCCATGGGAACTGGTCTCCTACTAAAGTCGTTGACGTCAAGTTGTACGACCCCTCGGGGGGGTTCAAGTACGGTCAGATGTTTGCCGTGCTCGAGGTCAACGGTTGGGTACCGCGAGCCGTGTTCAAGGGCTACTTTCCGGATCCCAAGTCCGTCCCGCTCCACTGCAGGAAGATAGACGCCATGTCATGGAAGATGTTCACGGAGATTAAATTGTAATACAATCCCAATACGTATGCACGCTGTCCTATGCCCTAGTCCTTCAAGATTTCATAGATATAGGGTCATATTACCCAACAAACAGGTCGATTTCGGGTCAAAGACCATCCACGCCTATGTCGACCACAGAGACCCAGTGCGCATGCGCTTGGAACTACACATGCGCGGAGCCGTGATACCCGACAGCGTTCGCAACGAGACTGATGCCCTAAAGATTCAGCACGGGATGTTGATGGTCGACCACAGTTTAAAATACGATTGGGGTGACGTGTCGAGTTCTGATTATTGGGACAGGTGGTTACTACAATCATACCCTACAGTGGAGATGGCTAAACTTTATATGACAATGCGCCAGGGTATTTTATTCTTGCCCCTCGAATACACGACCTTCACTATTGAGGACTGACACTCACTCCTGCTTCGGCCATCATTTCGTAGGCAAAAGCCAAGTGTGCCATCCTGCCTTGACCATGTCGGAGTGTTTGAAGAGCGCCTCCGATTCGTCGGATGTGAGGTTATCGTAAACTATCACGCGAATCTTACGCGAGCGTATCCAATCTCGTTCTTCACACGACAACTTGAACTTGCCGTCTTTAAAGTCGATGAGAGTGTTGAGGAGATCCGACCCGTGTATGATCTGGTAGGTTTCCACTCCTTCGTCGTCAACGAGCCGGTTGTTCGTGAGCACGATTGGAGTCCAAGACCCTATATTGAGTGAGATTTCTTCTAAAAGTTTGTGTTGATCATCGCCGGTCAAGACACCGTTCGATAGGACCTTTTTACGGTGGTTGATCCAATCATCAATGAACATATTTACCGTGATGTCAAGGGTAATAGTCTTGTTTTGGAGGTTTTGGAAGGGTTTAGTCGGTATGAGTTTCATGCGTCAAATAATGGCGATGTCGCGCAGGTCTGCGGATGATATAATCAGTTTTTGAAATTTCAATTTCTCCCCCCTTAAGGGTTTAGCACACGAGTGACCATGCGTCATTTCCCGACGCACATGTTGAACCTAGAACGTAATAAAGGTGCCGCTTTATGGCTTGACTACATAGAGACCAAGGATTGGTCCAGTCTGTCAGAGTGTTTCGCGACTGAAAACAACATCGAGATCGTATGCAGGTCGGGTAGGGCTCATAAGACCATCGAAGCGATGGTTGCCAGCGGAGAACCGAGTACGTGGAAGCATGTACAAAAAATGGTATGGTTCTTGGGAGATGAAGGGAAGATCATCACATTGAGAAACTGTGCATTTCACGGAAACATTGAATTTCTCAAAAAATTTTGGGAGTGTCAATGGCACGAATTTGATCTCCCTTGGGTATGCCATGAAATCATCACGAAGGCTGCAGAAGGGTGTCAAATTGACGTCTTGCATTGGCTTGATTCACCCGAGGTTGGTTTCCAGTGGGAAGATACAGAAGAGATGCAATTCACATTGGACCTTGGTTCCGAATGGGGTGTGACTAATGACGACGTACCGATCTTCAAGTATTTCTGGGATAAACAAGTCGCGAACGGTCCCGGTAATCTCAGGGGTTGGAAATATACCAAGTGCAGTCAGTGTATCAAGGAGTGGGCACCTACGATCCTTGAAGAATTTCTGTTCCCTGTACTTGGTCGTGATTACGTGTTGAACGCGATCTTTGCGGAGGTGGAAGATGATGATGATGATGAGTTTGAACACGAACATGCACGTGAGATTTACAAATTCCTAAAGAAGCATCGAAACGGGAAACAAGACATCAAATGCGTGATGCAACTTATAGACGAGATCAGGGACAGAATACCAGAGGGACATTACGTACAAATCTCGAACCACTTGATGAACGTATATAACGCCGAGATGTAATTATATAAATTCAATAAATTTTCAATGAGTCTCAACGAGTCCGACTGTGCCCAGCAGACTCCGCCAAACCCTAGCATACCCTCACAATCCGACGCGCCGCCATGGTCGTGAACAAAACCGTGAACATCGACACCTCGTCTCACTGCTGCTTCCCTGACTGTCGCCATCCCGTGAGTCCCATGGAAACACACAGTGCCGAACCGTGTATGCACGGACGGTGCTGCTCACGATGTAACGCGCAACGCGTGATCCCGGCACGTATCGATATGCTTCGCACACGTTAGGGACCCTAACCCTAAACCCTAGCATACCCGACATGTTTGGGCGATGTCTCATATTGTAATCAAAATGATAGACATTTCGAAAATACTCGGACACGAAAATCCCCAGGACGCGTACAAATTAATTTCTCACATATATTTTGAAGGAAGTTAAACCCTAAACCCCTATCACCAAACCCTAAACCCTAAACCCTAACCCTAACACCTGACTGTTTGCCCATACACTAGGGTTTACATGATTGCCATATTGAAGCCCCCGATAGCCTTTAGATTTGGAAG
>Ga0066865_10000199_pt1 | contig 15119 bp, 13 predicted proteins | sample ETN01SmetaG_2_FD_66433 | JGI IMG/M metagenome (GOLD analysis project Ga0066865, IMG submission 66433) | Marine microbial and viral communities from oxygen minimum zone, Eastern Pacific Ocean - ETNP2014F12-01SV265 | ecosystem: Environmental > Aquatic > Marine > Oceanic ...
TCACCATCTTACCAACAAACCGTCCGATTCTGAGCATGCAGAATTCACATCACGAGGAGGTATTGTTCATTGGGATCATACACCATCAGCAGCTCGACTAGCGTTTGATATGTTCCGCGAGGAATTTGAATTTCCTCATCTTGAAGCCATCATGCCACTTGTTGATGCTCTTGATTCAGGAGGAATTTCGCTTGAAACATTTCTTGAGGATGGGCCATTGCTTCAACTGTCGAGGACCTTAAATTACAATGATGTAGATTACATGCATCATCTCCTTTCTTTATTCCAGAGATGCACATCGATGAATGAAATTTATGCCGATGAAACCATTCAACAACGAATGGTTGAGGCCAGAACATCTCGTGAAGAATTGATGGAACTCGTATCCGAAAGAACGACCATTGTTAACCGACTTGCAATTTGTCGACTTGAAAATACAGGACATCGTTCAAACGGGTATCTTATCACTGCATTTTCTGGAAAGGATGCGGACGCATGCTGTATTATCCATGGGTATAGTGATGGGGAGGTTGGAAGCAAAACGCGCCCACCACTCTCAGCGAGTTTTTACGCGAATTCATTTTTGCCGGAGGGGCAAGATCGATATGATTTGTCGAGGCTTGCAACAGAGTTTGACCCACATGGAGGAGGCCATGCAAATGCTTGTGGATGTCGAATTCAACCCCCCGGTCTTGAGTCAAATCTATCGAGATGGCTAGCGATGTGGGATGATCGAGAACATTCACTCCGAATGTAAACTTAGATAACTTGGAATGTGTAGATGAGTCCTAAGAAGGCATGAATCATCACCAATGCCATCATCATGTCCGATGCTCGGCCATGCTTTGTTCGTTCAACCGCAAAGGATTCATTCTGTTCAATTTTCTCCGCAGTCTTTCGTCCATACTTGACAACAAGCCACAGCAGAATGAGTCCGATTGGACCGGAAAAGCCGTGAATATTTTGTGGAAGAAGGTTGGATGTCCAATCATCATTGTCGATGATTCCAGATATTGCTCGAGCGATAAATGCGATGGCTGCAAGAGAAATGCCCGCCCAAAGCAACCATTCTCCATGACGCTGGTGTTGCACCAATGCTTTCTTGCGTTCCTCTCCTCGTAAGGCCATGCCTCGTTTCCGCCAACCATACTGACGTATGAGCCAAAAGACGAAGATTGCAGCGAGAACGGGATGAATCAGCATAATGATGGTTCGAACTTGCAAAACACTCCCCCCCCTCAACAATACGACGAAAGAGAGACTTGAATTACGTTTCTCTTGTGACTTCGTCGGTGAGTTCAAAGGGTGGAGGTCGAGGGAATGGTGGGGGCACTATGCAAGAATCGTATCTCGCAGCCTGTCTTGAAGCAGGTTTCAAGACTGTGAAGAGTCGACGACTCAATGCCGTTGGGCGATGCCCTGAATTTACATTGATGGAGAAACCATGGAAGGAATTGGTGAAATTAGCTCTTCTTGAAACGGAGATACCAGGTCAGGACGAGGATGGAGAAACCATCGCCCCATCGCCACGATTCCGTCGAGGACGACGCCGAGGACGGCAACAATCAACGACACCTTCCCCAGATGACGTCAAAGCAATGGAGAATGAGTCTCCAGCTCTCCGATTTGCACTACTTCTTGTAAACAAATTCCTTCATCCAGATATTTGGTCAGACGATGAGCACGGACCACTCGAAACTGAAATGCGAACAATTTGTCTTGAGCAAGGCGTTCATTCTGTTTGGCATGAAATGGCGAAACGTTGTGATGTTTTTGGTCAGTTTTCTGCTTGCCCGATTTCTGAAGTCAAGACCAAATCATCAAGCAAGAAATTCGATTTGTCTGAAATCACCATCGATCCATTCGATGTTCAATCTTGTCTTGACGTTTTCAAAACCATTCCAGATGGAGAATACACTGCGGAACAACTTGTCGCAATGAAACGCCTGATTAAGCGCCTTTCTTCTGGAAAGTGGCCGAATGTGGAGTCTCTCTTGCTTGAGTTTGATGGTTCACTTTCGCTCGTATCCTTCCTTATCGCACTTAACACAGATTCAACGACTGAAGACATTCTTGAACGACTTCGCAAGGCGAACAAACCACTCGCTGAACGATATGAATTGGTGATGTCTCTTACTCAGAAAGGAATCGAATGGGATGATGATTATCTTAAGCAAAAAGATGATGATTTGGGACGCGCATTACAAAAATTGGTTTGGCTAAACGGGCCCATTGAGCAAATGAATCCCACAACTGAACAGTTGGAGGCTGGATTGGATCTTCTTACAGAAGAACAAGCACCAACGCATCGAGTTGATGTCATTCGTTGGAAAATGCTTCAACGCTATGTTGAAGAAGAACGGGCTGAAGATGCTCTTCAAATCATTAAGTCGATTTCACTTGAACATGATTCGGATGCCTCTGAACTCCTTCCTCTCTTGATTCAACTGAACAATTCGGAGGCATTTGATTGGCTTGAATCAAATTTGAGCAACATTGACGAAGGCGGTCTGGTATCCATCGCTTGTGAAGATGTTATTCCCATAACGCTACGTGCACGATCTCTGATTTTGCTTAGAGAACAGGATGGCGAGGGCTGGCTTGAAGTTCAATCCCTTGCAGTCCATGTTTTTGTTCAAACCCTCAACTTTGATGAACTATCGGCAATCTTACTCGATAATGACATTGCGATTCCATCACATCCTCATGAAACGCTCATGGTTGCACATTTGTTGAGCGCAAACCATGTTGAAGAACATTGGACGAAGGCCCGTGAAGCACGGAAAAAGGCACTGCAAGTGGTTCAATCAACAGACGTTCCCGAATCAATTGGCGACGATGAGTACAAACTCCTTCTCCTTCTTGAAGGTCGAATTGAAGAATCCGTGGGTAAACTTCAGCTAACAGGATCGCTAACGAAAAATGGAATAAAAGCCATCAACCAAATCGTCAACGCTCTTTCTTCAGGAGGGTCGCACCTCGTCGATGAAAAGCATTTGAACAATCTTATTCAATCATTGGAGGAGGGAGAAATTACGGGCCTTGGAGAAGCACTTCTAAGAACGATTGTTTCCAAACTTCGCCTCAACAATGCTCGCTTATCCCTTGAACGTGGAGATAATTCGGGAACCGTCATAGAAACGCTTGAAATTGTCCTTGGCCAACCATCAATTCCTTTCCCAATCGTCGATGGTGTACGGGAATTGATGTATGAGTTTGATCTCGGGATTGAGGCGTTGGTCCATTGGTATCAGCACCATCATCAACGGTCGATTTGGGCCCTTCTTTCACAAGCATCTCTTGAAGCATCGAAAGGCGAAAATCTCTCAGCAGCTCGATTGTATAAGCGAGCGGCGGATTCAGAATATTTTGCATATGACGAAGAGATTATGCTGTACAGAAAAGCATTGATTCATTTTGCCTTTGATCAGAGATGGGGTGAAGCAAAACAACTTCTCTCAGAACACCCCAATCTCCGAGCAGCGATAACGAGAAGATTCCAACTGTATCTCGATGTTTCACACAAAGCATCGATCCAAGAGACTGCAAAGGCAACATCGATGTTGAAGAATTTTGTGAAGAAGCAAGAAACCTATGTTGAGCAAACCGAAGAGGGTGAGCGCACAAGGGTGAAGACTGTGTATCAAGAGGATGTGCTGGATTTGTTGCACACCTATCCAGATGAACACCCCAAACCACTTCCAAGAGAGCCGTTTACTGGACGACTTCTTGCAGCAACCAATGCTTTACAACGTGATTACAGAACACAAAGTTCGAAGTCCTTTGATCGACGCTATCGAGACATTATGTTAATGCGGAATCCAGATCCAATGGAAGTGCATACATTAGCGCAACAAGCGAGCGAAACATCACCTCTCGATGCACTTCGAATTCTTGAACGAGCGCAATTATCCGGTCGTTTTGGTGATCGAAATAAGTCATTCGCGAATTTAGAGAAAATGTTGTTCCATCGCCACCAATCTGAAATTCGGACATCAGATCGACGATATCTGCGCCACCTTCCATTGAAACCTCTTGTCCTGGTCGATACCAACATCGTTATCGATGCACTGTATCAACGAATCCAAGAGAGAATTAACCGTTCGAATCATTTTGAAGATTCAACGAATCAACGTTCGCACTTCGCTGGATATCTCTTGTATCTCGCTTCAAATGGTAAGGTCGATTTGTGGTTGCCGAAGGTTGTACGAAGTGAGGTTGAAAATATTGCTCGTTCAATCAACGATATTCGTTCGAGATTTGAAAATGCCCTCGTTGATAGTGATGTGCTTGAATCAACTATTTCTACAGAGAACATGAAAACGATCGTTGATGAAATCATCTCAGAATTTAGTACATGGAATGGAAACTCTGATGAAATTGAATCTGAGGCGGTTAGTGACGAAATCAAAACTTCAGTGGATGAATTTTTGACCCAGCATGGAGAAATCTATGATGAATTAACAAAGATGCGCCAACACTACGAAGGCAAGAATATTCGAACCGAGATCGATGGAAAGAAAATCTATCCACAAAATCCGGATCGAAAGATTATGCAATATGCAGCAGTTCTTTCGAATCTACCAATCGATAATGTTGGTTCGATCGTTGTTGCAACACATGATGGCGATTTCACCGTCGTTGCACGCGCATTTGAGGAACGGTTTGGATTTGGAATTGCCAAGAACAGTCGAACGCTGAAGCAATGGCTGCGCGAATCTTGAGATTCGTTTCAGATTCTTTCACCATCACATGTGTGCGATGAGTGCTTCTCCAAACGCTGAGCATGAAAGAAGGGTAGCATCGTCCATAAGGCGTTCAAAGTCATACGTAACGGTCTTTGCACTAATGGCACCTTCCATTCCCTTGACGATCAAATCTGCAGCCTCACTCCATCCCATGTGCCGTAGCATCATCTCTGCCGAGAGAATGAGTGAACCAGGGTTGACTTTGTCTTGGCCAGCATATTTTGGTGCAGTTCCGTGCGTTGCCTCGAAGATTGAAATTCCAGTATCGTAGTTGATGTTTGCACCTGGTGCGATACCGATTCCACCGACTTGAGCAGCGAGAGCATCAGAAATGTAGTCGCCATTCAAGTTCATGGTTGCGAGTACACTGTATTCAGCAGGTCGAGTGATAATTTGTTGAAGCATTGCATCCGCAATAACGTCCTTGATGATGATTTCATTACCGGTCTTTGGATTCTTCATTGTGCACCATGGGCCTCCATCCAGTTCCACAGCCCCGAACTCCTCCTTTGCGAGTTGGTAACCCCAGTCGCGGAAGCCACCTTCGGTGAATTTCATGATGTTCCCTTTGTGAACGAGTGTAACACTGTCCTTGTCATTGTCGATGGCATACTGGAAAGCTGCTCGTACGATTCGGTTGGTCCCTTCTTGACTGATTGGTTTGATTCCGATTCCAGATGTATTTGGGAATCGAATCTTGTCGACACCCATTTCATTTGTGAGGAAGTCAATGAGTTTCTTGACGCCATCTGAACCTGCTTCCCATTCGATTCCAGCATAGACGTCTTCGCTGTTCTCTCTGAAGATGATCATGTCTACGTCGCCTGGTGATCTAACGGGTGATGGTGTTCCATCGTACCATCGCACAGGTCGCACACATGCGAACAAATCCAATTTTTGTCGGAGAGCAACATTGAGGGAGCGAATACCTCCTCCAACAGGGGTGGTCAAGGGTCCTTTGATTGAAACAAGACCTGTTCGCATGGCATCCAATGTAGCTTCAGGAAGCCATTCCCCAGTTGCATTGAATGCCTTTTCTCCGGCAAGAACTTCATTCCAAGCGATTTTTTTATCACCATTGTATGCTCTCTGAACAGCAGCATCAACGACTGAAATCATCACAGGGCTGATATCCACGCCAATTCCATCACCTTCGATGTAGTGAATAGTTGGATTGTTTGGGATGTTTAGTTTTCCATTTTGCATCACAATAGGTTCGCCTGTCATATCTCTCAAACTGCTCCACCCATAACCACTTGAAGAACCAACCGATGGAGTCGTTTCTATGAGAGGAAGTGTACATTGGTCCAGCGGAACCAAACTCGACTGCAAAAACGAGCGAGGGCAATCCATTGATGTTGATTGGGAAGAGGGGCCTTCGCCCATGCAAATCTTCTTGCAAATGATTGGTGCTTGCTCGATTGTCGATGTTGTCGTTGGTTTGAAAAATAGAGATTTTGGAAATGTCTGGGTTGATCTTGATGGAGATCGACGGGAGGAATATCCTCGTTCATTCACCAATGTGAAGATGACCTACCACGTTGAAGGAGATGTACCAGAAAAGTTGGTTCGTCGAACCATCGAGAAGTCCCATGAGAAGTACTGCTCCGTATCAAACTCATTAAGCAAGGATATTGAAATCACGTGGGATTTGATGCTTCACGAAAAGTAAGTGCTTGATCGAAGTGATTGAATCGCTTCTTTGAACGCATTCTCAAGGAGATCGTACAGAGGTTTCCACTTTGAGGGGATGTTCTTTTCTTCAATAAGATCGAACTGACCCGCATTATGATTTACTCGAATGCATGGTCGGATTTGTTGGTTGTCTTGAAGTTCGACAAGAAGTGATAATCGATATTCATCATCGATGTGAGTAACTCTTGCAGAATTCATGTCAACGTTTTGCACGCTTTCTAACAACGTATTGTTATCGTGGTTGGAATGTTGACGAATGGTATGCTGAGCGAGAACTTGTAGCAGTTCTGCGACGAGCTGAGGATCGACCTCTGAAGGTTCTATTTCTTCGCCCAATAGAATGCTTTGCAATGGGTTTGGTGCGACTTGTTCATTTGCTTGGCTCCCGCCGAGTTCAGCGAAAATATCGATATCGTCCGCATCAAATTCTTGTGTAATGACCTGTTCAAATTCCATGTTATCAATTAACACTTTGACACGGTTCCCTTTTGAAGTATTGTTCAAATTGCTGCAACATGAAGGTTCAAATGGAGGCAATTCTTGGTAAAACTGAGGGATAACGTTGCGAGCAATGTTGGCGTTAGTTATCCTCGCTCTTCTCCTTCCAATTGGGACCTCTGCTCCTAGTGGTATTGGAACATCAGCAGATGATGGTTGCCTTTGTCATGGAGAGAAGAATTCAGACAGCTCAATTCTTGTCACAGGTCTTCCTAAGTTCTATGAGTCCAATACAACCTACAATTTCTCTGTAGAAGTGACTTCAGAAAACATTCCGATAGAAAGCGGAAAACCCGCAGGAGGGTTTCGACTTTTGATCTCGAATGGAATGGTTTCCTTCAACGATGAAGAGGGATTGATACAGAAAAAGGATGGTGGGTGGACGCATACAGCAGCGGGAAATACGTTGCGAATGTGGAATTTTTCGTTCACCAGTCCAATGGATAACAGTACATATGTGGATTTCACAATTCATGTGAATGCAGTTAATGGAAATCAGGCAAGTTCTGGGGACGAATGGAATGGCCTCACCATTCGTCTTCCAGGGACTCAGTATGATGGAGAAATGCTTTCCAATCAAGCAAAACATTTCGCCCCAACGGATTATGTTGTAGGTATTGTTTCATTGCTCGCTCTGGTCAGTATCTTGGCCATCACATTACGTGATTAATCAATTCACAAACTCGATTGTGCTGCTTCGAAGGGCCTTGAGTTGTCGTCGCTCTGAAGAACCATGAATTTGTTCGCTTTTCACACCCGTAAGGACAAGCATGACACGAATTTCATCATCGAGTTCTTCATCGACAGCAGTGCCCCAGATAATCTTGGCATGGGGTGAGATTCGTTCGGTAATGATTTGAGCACAGCGTTCGGCTTCACCGAGTGTGAGATTGTTTCCGCCAACAACGTTGATCAAGGCTCCACGAGCATCACTGAAGTCGAGATCGAGCAGAGGAGAATGCAATGCTTCGAGGGTTGCTTCCTCGGCCCGGCCAGGCCCAGACCCAGCACCGAGCCCAATCATCGCAACGCCAGCACCAGAGTGAATAACAGCCTTCAAATCTTCAAAGTCAAGATTGACCATTCCATCTCGAGTCAAGAGTTCAGTAACGCCAATAATCGAACGGACAAGTAATTCATCGCCTACGCGGAATGCGCTTGCAAGAGGAAGATCTTTCACACCCTCTATCTCGAGCAAACGCTCGTTTGGAATAACAAGAATGGTATCACAGTATTCTCTCAAACGTTCAAGACCCCATTCAGCGTTTTCACGTCGAGTTGCACCCTCAGACTGGAATGGATAGGTGACGACTGCGATGGTCATAGCCCCTTGCTCTTTTGCAAGACGGGCGATATGTCCAGCAGCACCTGTGCCAGAACCGCCGCCCATGCCTGCTGCAATAATTGCAAGTTGCGTGTCCGTTGTTATGCTACGTAGCGCCATTTCCGATTCCAATGCAGCAGCTTCTCCCTTAGTTGGATCCCCTCCTGCTCCACGGCCACGTGCTGTACGCCCAATCAGGACTTTGTGTTCAAGCGGGGACATAAGGAGTGCTTGCGCATCGGTGTTGATCGCGTAACCCGTTACAAAGGAATTCTCGAACAGTCCTTCAGCATCAAGACGGCCAACTGCATTGCACCCTGCGCCTCCTACTCCGTAAACACGGATTCGAGGTTGGAGTGATTCCAAAAGTGTGCGTAATTCTTCATCGGTCCCCTGTCCACTTGGTTGTGGTTCGAGTTGAGGTATAACTTCATCATCGGAGAGTTCCAAAACACGTTCGATCAAATGGCGCATGGCCTTATTCGGCTCCAACCTAACTTGAATGTATTGCAACAATCATGCTTCATGGAAGCGGTTTTTGATGTAACGAATCAATCGCGGAGTCCTTCTTGTGTGACTTGGTAAACGCACTCACCATCAGGTAAGTTCGGAGAGTCGACAAGTCGTGCAATACGTCGCCCGCCCTTCGCTTTACGAAGGTAAAGTCGGAAGGTAGATGCGTGAGCTAAGACGTGACCACCAATTGGCTTGGTAGGGTCGCCCCACATTGCATCTGGCTTGGAGTGCACTTGGTTGGTGACCAATACAAGTGCATTGTTGACATCAGCAAGTTGCTTGAGATCCTTGAGATGGCGGTTGAGTTTTTGCTGACGGTTTGCCAACATCCCTCTTCCAATAAATTCTGCACGGAAATGACTCGTCAATGAATCGACAATAATCATCTTGACATTGAGGCCCTTGCTCATTCGTTTAATTTCCTCAGCGAGCAGCATTTGGTGTGCAGAGTTGTATGCGCGAGCGACGTGGATTCGACTCAAGACTGCGTCTGGATCGAGGCCGTGTCCGCGTGCCATCTGTGTAATTCGCTCTGGTCTGAAGGTGTCCTCAGTGTCGATGTAAAACACATCGCCATCAAATCCACCGTCTTCGATTGGCATGGTGCAGTTGACTGCAAGTTGATGCCCAATCTGGGTTTTTCCAGATCCAAATGCGCCGTAAACTTCGACAAGTGCTTGGGTTTCAAAACCGCCTCCGAGAAGGTCGTCAATCGATTGAACCTTTGAGGAGAGTTTCTGAACTTCTCTACGTCGATCCAGAAGTGCTACACCGGATACGAATCCACCGATGTTTGCCATTTTCTTTGCAGCGTTGATGATTTTACCAGCCACTGCTTCACCAAGTTCTGCTTGTTCTGCGAGGTCGGCGGGCGACATGACTGCGAGAGCGAGGAGTTCATCGAAACCAGCTTCACGTAGTTTTTCAGCAGTTGCGGGACCAACACCTGGAAGGTCCTCGATTTTAACCTCAGGTACTTCCTCCTCTGCGACGTCCATTGGTATCACTTCATCCTCAGTCGGGACTTCATTCTTCTTACTTGTTGTCTTCTTCTTTGTTTTCGTGCTCATTGTATCACTCAAGCCAATCCAATGGCTGAGGGTATATCAAGCGATGAACGGGAGTACAATCCGAGAAAATCTAAAGTTTGAACGCAATGTTTGCGACTGTGAACGATTTTCACTTTTCATTCACTTTCAGAACTGTCTTCTTCAGTTTCATCATTTGATTCAAAGGGATTAGGCATAGATTCTTCTTGCTCATAGAGGATATCTACAACATGATTGATGTTTACTCGATCGTTTCCTTGATCGATGCTAACAGCCAAATCATGGATGCCCTGTTCGGGAAAATTAAGATTGAAATCCCATGTTCCTGATTGGCCATCTGGAATTTGTTGCGTATTGGTGCCTTTGCTGTTTGAATCTGGATCTGTGAGTTCCCATGTAACTGTAACCGGGCTTCCGGGTGTACTGAATATACTAGGGTTTTCAACGACGGATTCAAGGAGGATCTGTTTCGGATTTGCTTCTTCGTTGCCAGGGGTTGTGTTAATTTCCATTGTATCGGGATCTGCTGAATTTGCTTCACTCCATTCGATAGAATGTTCAACCCGAAGAGTCACTGTTTGGTTTACAGTATTGTCATTGATATCGGTCGCCCCCAGTACAGCAGTATACAAGCCGTGAATCTGATATTCAACATCGATGTTTGCTGATTCTGATGCATCAATGGTGATGACTGGCCTCCCATCCCCTGGATCGAGAGAAAAGGTTTCCAATCCATAATCAGAGGTTGTGTATGCGTAATCAAAACTGAAGGTCACTCCAGTAAACGAAATTTGTGAACCCCCGATGAACGATTGTTGAATCGTACCATTGGTCGCATCAAAATGAACTACCAGGTCGATGAGCAGCGCATCGTCGGAATCGTCATTTCCGAAGCAGCCTGCAAGCATAGAACACATGAGAACGGTCGACAAAAAGAGAACACCTGCTCGTCCGCCCATGTTTGTGGTTAGACGTCATCCTTGAAGAAGACAGTGCCGAAAGAAGATGAAAAAATACCACATCGGTGGTTTCAAAGGGAAGGACTGTGGCGTTTGGCTTAGCGAGGTGGGGTAGTCTGGATATCCCGTCGGGCTCATAACCCGGAGATCGATGGTTCAAATCCATCCCTCGCTACCAGTTACGAATACTGATAATAGTCGTGTTTTGGTTGTAAAGAATCCATGGCAGTCTGTAAGCGCTTATTTGCAGCTTGCACGCCGTTTGCGATTTCATCGCATTCTCTTCGGATTCGATCTGCTTGTTCTTGGCAAGATGGATGCTGACGTTGACAGGTTTCAAGGACGGCCAAAATCGGGTCGATTTGACTTCCTGGGGCATGTTGCGGGCGAAGATAGTAGGCCCCGTTTTCTAATATGACAGGGCCTGCAGACTTGATTGCAGATGCGAGCAACGCAGCATGTTTTGTCTTCGCCCCATCAACCTGACATAGAGCGATGAGTGCAGCAACATTTCCGGGCGTATCCTTGTTTGCCTTGATGAAAAATTTCCGAGCTTTACTGTTTTTTCCAGCCTTCATGTATACTTGGCCGATGGTCCGATAATCTTGTTCCATTGGCGTGAGTTTTGCTAGAAGCTCAGGCGCATTTTGGAGCAGTATTTTTTCTAATTTTTTCCGTTCTCGAAGAAGAACCGATATTGCTTGAATTGCTAACTTGTGCTTGTCTCGAATCGAAAGAACTTGTGCAAGGATTCGAACACCTTTGACCAGGAGGGTTTGTGTGGCTCCATCTCGTTGTTTATTGGATAACAACATCGATGTGAACTCAGTCGCCATAACCTCGACCATTTCATAGCGCCCCTCCTCAAAATAGCGAAGCATTTGCGCAAGTGTTTGATTCGGATCGGACATTCCAAACATAACTTCGCCTCATTGTCCCTCATTGGCTGCTGTAAGTGTTGTTGTATCCACTACGCCATCGATGATTCTGATTTTTGCTAAGATAAGTCTTGATAATTTGGAAAAATCTTCTACGCTTACTTTGCAATAAGCGTCATATTCTCCAAACAAAACCATTGCTTCTGAAACTTCAGGCATGCCCTTCAACGTCATGACCACATCTTGTTCTCGCCCCGGTTCCGTTGAAAGGAGGACAAGTGCAATTGCGGGCATGTTGTATGATTAACAACCTCATGTTTAATTCTTCACGTCTTTTGGTTCAATCGAAGTGGCATGTGTCCGAGAGTCGTAGCATTGACAGGGTCTCCTGGAACAGGGAAGTCAACATTGGCTGAGACATTGAAGCAACATGGCGTGAAGATCGTCCGCGTGGAGGATATCGCCAAAGAGCTCGACGCTCTTTCAATAGAATCTGAGGCGAACATTATCGAGACCTCAAAACTTTCACAGTGGAGTTGGTCTGGTGATGAAATCTGTATCATTGATGGGCATCTTTCACATTATTGTCCAATCGATGCTGCCATCATTCTTCGCTGTGCGCCGGATGTTTTGCGGCAACGACTTGAGCAACGTGGAGGTTATAGTTCTAAAAAGATTGAATCGAATGTTGAATGGGAGCTCATTGCAGGCACATGGTCCGATTTAGTAAATCTCCATCCACAAATAAACGTCCTTGAAATCGATACGACGAATGAATCCATTGATGTTGAGTGCGTTTTGCGCTTTCTTTCCAGTGGACATAACAGTGAATCGGTTCAGGATGCAATTCACCATGCACAAGACTGGATGAGCACCGAAGATGTTGCCGAAAGCATATGACCCTTCTTCCCTTCGTTGATGTGATACAGATGGCGCTTGAACAACTTAGGAAACGGTGGGAATCCATCGCTTCGCCACTTGTTTCTGGCTTGGGCCGTACCAATCCAGCAGTGCTTACTTGGCTTGCTCTACCGATTGGTGTTGCAGCAAGCTTCCTTGCGTTCACGGCACCGAAAAGCGATACTGGAGCATTAATGCTCATCGGCGCTGCTTTGCTCATCACATTCTCGATGATTCTCGATGGCCTCGATGGACAACTTGCCCGACAAACTGGGCAAGTCACACGCTGGGGAGACTACCTTGACCACACGCTCGATCGACTTCTCGATGCAATGTGGGTCATTGCCATAGCATCAAGTCCAGCATGGGTCGATGACCCGGTCCTTGGTTGGGCTGCGGCTTGGTTCACACTCCTTGGCTCTTACATGGGCACACAGGCGCAAGCGGTTAGTGGGGGGCGAAACTATCGCGGATTTTCACGAGCAGACCGTACCATCTTGACGATTGCAGCGCTTGCTTTGACAGGAATTTTCTGGTTGATTGGGGTTCAAGATTACTCTTCTGCGCCACTTCCCTTCGATCATCTCGAAATGAACCCGCTTTCGGTCATCGTCATCGTCTCTGGGCTCGGGGGAATTTACACATTCTTCGTTCGCTATTCGCAAGCAAGGAAGGAAATCATCGCTTTAGATCAAGAGCAACCGCTTGCCCAACCAAACCAAGACGAATCGGAATGAAAAGAGAGCGGAGAAATAGCATCTTTGTTCCACACATCATGCGTTATGCTCTTAACAGGCGGCAGCGACGTATTACGTGATGGGTGCGAACGCGCAGAACCGTAGTCTCCAACAAAAGGCCGCCATCATGGTCTTCCTCATGATGCTGATGCTTGTTCCATTAACGCCAGTCGCAACTGCTGCTGATACGAATCCAGATAATTTGCAGGCGCAACACATCGCCGCGGTTTTCGATCCCGTTTCTGAAACAACGACCGTTACATGGCAAAATATTGACACTTACAACACAAATGTCCCGTTCTATCATTCTGCAACGTACATTGTTCATCGGCATTCTGAACCGATAACACTCTCGAACATTGATGTTGCACAAGTCGTCGACTCGGTTGTTGCATGTCAAGCCAACATTTACGTTCAATATGCAAATTGTTTGAGTTCAGCAGGCGGAGGCCAACATCCAGGGCACAGCGTTGACTATCTCGTCGATGCAGGCACGAACGACACATTCTACTACGCTGTGACCATTGAATGGGATGATGATGGAACAACTGTAACGCACCAAGAATTGGATCCAGATGTTTCATCACTTACCATCGGTGTCGAAGAAGTGACTTCGCCGATTGAAACGCCGTTGTACTTCCAAGCATCGTATTCACTCGCAGATAGTGAAACAACGCTTACGTGGATTAACTATTATTCTCCATTATTGCCGAATACAAACGAACCCCTTCCTAACACAACCATTCTCATTTGGCGGTCGACCTCTGAAATATCTCGCAGTAACGGAGGCTTGGTCTACCAAGGACTCACAGTCGCTACGCTGATTGCGAACATCAGCTCAGACATGGAGTCGTATGTTCACGTTGTGCCACCAAACACGAACGAAGAAGCATATTATGCAATCACCTATTTCATTCCAAACAAAACTGGACCTGGCGAAGATTTTGTTGACTTGCGATTTTTGTCAAACAACGCACTTGACCAACCAATCTTGGAGGACAACCGCCCTCCAAATCACGTGAGTGTTTTCTCTGTTGCGACAACATCGGAAAGTGACGGCACTGGTGAAACTGTAGCAACATGGTACGGCGTTCCCGGAGAGACCGGTGAGCGATACGATCTCTACGTTTCTGGAACACCATTTACATCGATTTACAATACGGGTGTAACGCTCCTTGGTTCTGTGTATGAGGATCAGCCACTTGAGGATTCAAACAGCCCATACACATACCAACGTTCACTTCCTATCGGAACGCTAGGATGGGCCTATTACTGTGTTGTAACCGTGGATGCCATTGGATTGTTCGATGCTTCAACAAGTGGAACATCCTGTGATTCTGTGGAGGAAGATGCCTTTAGCAACTGGGAGAAGGAACCGACCAATGTGCATGCTGAATTTATCGGTGACCGAACCATTCGTGTGACATGGAACGATCAACTAGGGGTCGAGGGAGAGCGCTACCACATCTATTCAAGCAACGGTGTCCCAACCAACACCCAACAGTTTGCTACACAAACAACGTATCATGGATTTGTCAATGACAATACCGAGGTCTTTGACATCGTCATCGGGCCTGAAATCGTTTCAGAATCAGGCGCAGTGCTCAATTGGTACATTTATGTCACAAGTGAAGCTCAGTACATTCATGCCAACGGTTCTTACGAATACTTGGGCCTGAATCAGAATTCCTTCGGGCCTGTTGAAATCGATATCACGCCTCCACTAAGAACCTCAATTGTGAACGATGAGAGCCGCGGTGATCTCGGAATTGTTGCTATGGAATGGGGCAATCTGCAAGAGTTGGGTGAAACATA
>Ga0066865_10000209_pt1 | contig 14825 bp, 9 predicted proteins | sample ETN01SmetaG_2_FD_66433 | JGI IMG/M metagenome (GOLD analysis project Ga0066865, IMG submission 66433) | Marine microbial and viral communities from oxygen minimum zone, Eastern Pacific Ocean - ETNP2014F12-01SV265 | ecosystem: Environmental > Aquatic > Marine > Oceanic ...
ATAATCCAAAATCTACTGCAACTTCCGCAGCATGTCATGCACCTGCAAAATTGGTTGGTGACACCGTTATTAATAATCCTCTGGATAGTATTACCGGAGAGACACTTGAAGATTTACTCGATGAGACTGGAATTGGTGTAGGTATTACCGATATTGTAAGTAACAGTGTTGGAACAGCATATACAATCTTCACCGATCATGATCACGGTTTAAACAGAATCACAAAACCTGTTATCGATAACCCTGGTGCAGGATATGGAGATGGTTCAGCATCCATTCAATATTTTTACAATGCAACACTAGAAAATACTGGTGCAGGTTCTATCGGTAGACATGGTACAGCACTAGTAACTGTCGATGGTACTTCTTCTGGTGAAATTATCGATATCGCTATCATGGATGGTGGTACTGCTTTCGTTGCTGGTGATACATTTAGAGTTGTTGGTATTGCAACTACCACTGGTTTCAGTGCTGCTACAGGTACAGTCAATAAGACTTACAATAACTTGAATGACGTTATCACTGTAGCTGGTATTAATCAGTTTGATGGAAGAGCATTTAATTCTGATTATAAGATCACATCAATCCCGGCAATTAATGAAGTTGAAGTTGTTCCATTAGCACCAACTTCACCTGGTGTAACAGCTGGATTGGGTAATGCTGTGGCATCTCCTGGTGCATTCACTATTGTTGGACCAGCATTTGATACGAGTAGTTTCGTATATAATAAGGATGTCGGTCTTGCTACGGTAACTACAAACTATGCTAATAACTTCAGAGTTAATAATAGTGTAGCCGTAAGTGGTGCTTCCCAATCATTCTTTAATGGATCATTTATTTGTGTTGATAAGATTGGATTGACAACTGTTATTCTTGATGTTGGTATCAATACTATTACCCCTTCAACATCTGGTACTATTCAACTTCATAGTAACGGACTCCAGAATAATGCTGGTGATATTGTTGTCGGAAATGGTAAACTTCATGGTAGGGAACAACCCATCTATGCCGGTATTACTACAACATTATCTGCGGCAATCGGTAACAAGACCACTGATACTATCAATGTTAATAATATGACAGAATTTGGTTTCCTGATCGGAGACTACGTTCAAGTCAATGATGAAATTATGAGAATTAAGACTACTGTAAGTCGTATTGGTGGAACAACTCAACTGAAGGTCTTTAGAGCTGTATATGGTACAATTGCTGCAATTCATCCTATTGGCTCTGTTATTCAAAGAATAAGAGCTTATCCTATTGAGTTTAGGAGAAATTCTATTATTAGAGCATCAGGTCATACATTTGAATATGTTGGATTTGGTCCTGGTAATTACTCCACAGCATTCCCAGATAAGCAAACCAAAGAACTATCGACTGAGCAACAAATTATTTCCCAAGCTCAAAAAATGAGTGGTGGTGTTGTCAACTACACTGGAATGAATGACAGAGGCGATTTTTATATTGGTAATAAGAGAATTGCATCTATTACTGGTAGAGAACAACTCTTTAATACTCCGGTTCAAACTGTGACTGGTGAGGATCCATTTGCATCTGGTGCTTCAGACGACGTTAATAACTTTAATTACTCTGAAAGTTCTGTAATCAAGATTGATAGAAATCTGGTCGTTAATGGTGGTGATAAGACTAATATTCTTTCAGAGTTTAATGGTCCTGTCCAATTTACACAGAAAGTTGTAAGTACATCACCTGAAGGTCTTGAAGCAAATAGTTTGTTTATTCAAGGTAATGCTCAGGTATCTAGAAAGATCACTGTTGGAATTGCAACTCCTAGTGAAGCTGGTAACCCTGGTGATATTGTATACAACGCCAATCCCACTTCAGGTGGAACAGTTGGTTGGGTCTATACTACCAGTAACGCTTGGAAGACCTTTGGAACTATCAGCAGTTGATAAATAAAAATAACATAAACTGACCTGGTAGATAAATGGCAATTGATAAGGATTTTGTCATCAAGAATGGCTTACAAGTCAATGAAAATCTAATATTTGCGGATCCCGATACTGATAAGGTCGGTATCGGTACCACCACCGCAAATAGAAAGTTAGTTGTCATTGGTGATGGAGAGGTCAGTCAATCCTTGGCCGTTGGTACTACCATCACTGCAGAAAGAATCGCAGTAACTGGTGTATCTACCGCACAATCCGGTCTAGATGTTGGTGTCGGAGGGACAGTCCTTGGTGTATCTGTTCTTAATAAACAGATCGGTATTAATTCGACCAATCCAACTTACACAGTAGATTTAAGAGGTCCGGTATCTACCGGAACAACTGCCGCATTTGTTTTCGGTGATGTAGAAGTTACTGGTTCAATTAAGGCAACATCGTTGTCAGGTCAGATCTCTGCTGGTGGTACTGTTGGTTTCACCAATGTAACGGTAGAGAAGAATTTAGTTGCAAATAATGCTGAACTATTCACAAAGTTCAACATTGATGATAATAGTAATAAGTTTAGATTCATAGCAGCTGGTGATCCTCCCGGAATTGGATTCACTCAAAATGTTGATAATCCTACGATTTATCTTCAGAGAGGTCAAAACTATAAATTTGTTGTTGATGCTGGTGGATTCCCATTCTACATTAAGACAGAACCCACTGCAGATCTCTTAAATCAATTCAATAGAGGTGTCGTAAATAACGGTGCTCAGGTTGGTATTGTCACCTTCAAAGTCCCATTTGATGCACCAAACCAACTATTCTACCAGGCATCTAATATTGCTGGTATGGGAGGTACGATTTTTGTTGGTAGTGATGGTAGAGGTATCAATGTTGCCATTGCAACTGTCACAACTTTCCTTGATAGTGATACTCAAGCAGATTTTGAACAAATCTATGTCTCTGGTATTGGCACCATTAATAATCTGAAGGGTCCTAACTTCAGTGTAAGTTCTGGTATTGTTACTGCTAGTCAGAGCCAGACTGCGTTTATCGGTGTATCTACCGGTGCAGATAAAGTACTGATTGAACAGAAGAATGATTCCACTGGTTATCAGGTAATGTTTACCGATGACCAATCAATAGGATATAGGGCAGCTTACATTGATGCAAATACTGGACAATTTAAATATAATCCATCTTCACAAATTCTAACTGTAAATGAAGTTGTAGGTAATCTGTCTGGTATTGCCACTGGTGCTGACAATATCAACATTGATAGTCAGGCTGGGAATACAAACTATCAGATTACTTTTAGTGATCCTGGAACGTATGGTTATCAAAGACAATACATTGATAGTCAGAGTGCTAGGTTTGTCTATAATCCATCATCCAATACATTATCAGTCACTAATATTACTGCAACGACCGTAACTGCTGGTCTGGCTGGTACTGCAACTAATGCAGACAATATTAATGTTGATCCTGTAAATGATAGTACATCCTATCAAGTTCTCTTTAATGACGCAGGTGGTGTCGGATATCAAAGACCATATATTGATTCTGACATCTCTCATTTTACATATAACCCATCATCACATACACTGACAGTAGGAAATTTTGTTGGTGCTGGTGACAATATTACTAATCTTAGCGGAAGTAATATCTCACAAGGAACTATTAATGCAGACAGAATACCTGATGCCTCCACATCGGCTCAGGGTGTAGTTCAACTGGAAACATCAATTAGTAGTACATCTACAACCACAGCAGCAACACCATCTGCAGTCAAGGCTGCTTATGATGCTGCAATTCAAGTCATCCCTACCGGGTCGGTGATGTTGTTCTATCAGAGTGCTGCTCCTACCGGTTGGACAAAAATTACAACTCAAAATAATAAAGCACTTAGAGTTGTGAGTGGTACTGGTGGTGGTACTGGTGGTAGTAATACATTTACTTCCACATTCACATCATCACGAGCAGTTCCCCTCCTTCAACACAACCATACTGCCAACTCGGGTAATCAAAACTCCAATCATAGTCATTCTGCAAATGCTTCATCGAGCTCTGGAGGGACTGGAGCTCACGGACACTCCTTTAGTGCCAATCATAGTCACAACATATCAGGAAATTCTAACAGCGCTGGAAACCATACTCATGGCACACCAACTGGACTTGGAGATGGTGATGGTAGTGCTTTTAGTAATGTGGGTGATGGACAAGGAGGTGGATCGGGTACCAATAGTGGCACCAACAGCGCTGGCGGACATTCTCACTCAGTAGGTGGAAACACTAGTAATGTCAATATGTCTGGTAATACTGGTGGTAATAGTAATCACAGTCATAACGTGAGCACAAACGTATCGGTTGGAAACAATAATTCCAATCACTCACACTCGATTACTGTTACTAATAATGGTGTTAGTGGTGCATCAATGGACTTTGATATTCAATACATCGATGTCCTGATTTGTTCTAAGGACTAGGAGGTAATGTATCAAGGGGATTGTGAGGTGTAATTTGAGAATGCACGATCCCCTGTTGCAAACCTTCGATGTAGAGTTGTTGGTTTAAATGATTTGCTTGTGCTACATCGTTTCTAAAACTTTCTACTGCAGCACCAGTCTGATTTGATTTCTGTGCAATCTCAACAGCCATCATGGGCATCCATGAGACAGCACATTTCCACTCATCAATCTCTTGTCCTGTGTTTGGATTTACTCCTCTTACCTCTGTGTACCAAGCACATTTACGTCCAACACATTTCTTTTTGATGAGAGGGCAAAACTCACCTTCCTTCATTGTGTAAATACTCAATCACCTCAAATATTTATCTACTCACTTTATAAATACAACTAACAGGAAAAGCATTATAGTTTAATGTCATTACTTAGGGCCGATAAGATAACCAATAGGTTTAAGAATAGTGGCCCGATCATTGTTGGTCCTTCCTCCGTAACTGGTGATTTTACGGTATCAGGAATTCTTACAGCATTAGGAATTGGGGTTACTAATGATGTTTTAGTTGGTGGTGCGACTACTACAAAGTTTTTAACAGCTCAAAACTCAGCAAATCTTTTTAATACAACATTAACAGGTGTAACCACTGTTGGTGTTATTACTGGTGGTACATACTTTGGTAATGGTGTCAATTTAACTGGCATTGTTACATCAATCGCTGCTGGTGCTGGTGTTTTTATATCTCCGGCTAGTGGTCAAGGAAGAGTAACAATAAATGCAAATAATGTAGCAGTTGCTGGTTTTGCAGTCACAGCTGGTGTATCAACTAATCTGAAGGGTGGTGCCGGCGGTGTCATACCATATCAATCTGCCGTCAATACTACGGCATTCACTGGTGTAGGTAATACTGGAGAAATTCTCTTATCACAAGGAGCTAATACTCCTATTTGGACATCACTTGCAGCGATTAATGTTTCTTTCGCTTCGAGTGCTGGTGTATCTACCAATCTGAAGGGTGGATCAGCAGGTAAAATTCCAATTCAAACTGCACCTGATACCACTGGATTCCTTCCAGTTGGTGTCACAGGTAATATCCTGTTAGCACAGGGAACTTCAAATCCAATCTATATTGATCCTAAGGCATCATTAGATGTTCGTAGGGCACGGTTCGCAGGTATTGCTACCAATCTACAAGATGGTTTCATCTCCAACGTAACTTCATTAGAAGTTGTTGGTGTCACCACATTAGGTGTAGCCACAGCAAAGACATTGGATGTCACTGGTATTACCACCACTGACCTTCTAAATGTTTCTACTGCTGCAACAATCACCAATTTGACCTTATCTACAGGTCCCGGTGTTGCAGTCACAGCCATCCTTGACGAGGATGACTTGGTATCTAACAGAGCAGATGCCCTGGTAACTCAACAATCAATCAAGGCATATGTTGATAGTCAAGTTACAGCACAAGACCTTGATGGTAATGCTGACAGTGGATCATTTGTAGTTGATCTTGATAGTCAGGAGTTAGGTGTCCGTGGAACTTCTAACGAAGTAATCACTGTTGGTGCCGGACAAAGTGTTACTGTTGGACTTGATACTAACGTAACTATTCCAAACAATCTGACAGTCACCACCAACTCACAAGTTAATGGTATCTCGTCTGTTGGTTCTGCCATCACGATGTATGGTGCGACTGGTATTGTCAGTGCCACTGCATTCTATGGTGACGGTACAAACCTTACGAACGTTCTTGGAATTGGTAATTCTGTTACTAATATCGTCTTTGTCAGTCCTGATGGTGATGATACAAAAGATGGTCGTAGAGTATCGACAGCAAAGAGAACTGTTGGTTCCGCACTTACAATTGCTGAAGCAAGTACAGTTATTAGAATCTCTGCTGGTAATTATTCAGAGAATAACCCACTCATTCTTCCTGAACAGGTAACTATTCTTGGTGATAGTTTGAGAGAAGTATCACTATCACCACAGAATGCTAATCAAGACTTCATCTATGTTGCTAACGGAAGTTATGTTGAGAATATATCCTTCACCGGAACTTTGAATGAGGGTAAGGCAATCATTGCATTTAATCCCGATAAACCATCGTTTGTAACACAAGGCCCATACATTAGAAATTGCACTAACTTCATCACTAATAGTATTGGTATGAAGATTGATGGTGCTAGTGTAATCGGTCCTACCAGGGCGATGAACGTTGATAGTTACACTCAACTGAACCAGGGTGGTATTGGCGTTTCTATCTCTAATGAGGGTTATGCTCAGTTAGTTTCTATCTTCACCATCTACAACGATCAGAGTATCATTTGTATCAATGGTGGTCAATGTGATCTGACTAACTCCAACTCTTCATTCGGTAGGTTTGGTCTGGTTGCTGATGGTATCGGTCCTACAAACTTCATCGGTACGGTTACGACTGCAACTGCTGCAAATTCAGATGTATTCCCCATTGATTTAAGTACAGAGACACTTTCAATTGAAAATGCATTGTATGATGCTGCATCAGGTCTTACAACGATTACCACTTATAAGGCTCATGGTTATAATCAGGGTATGAGTGTTAATCTTGCAGGTCTTGGTTTCTCCTGCAGATCATATGACCACACTTTTGTAAGTGGTGTTAATAATGCAATCACCGATGGTAATGGTGTAAATTATACCGCACAAACCGGAACAACTTATAATCAGGATACTGGAGCATTAGTTCTTGATGTCAATACGACTCATGGATTATCTGCTGCCACAGCATTAACGGCAACAACTGGTACTGGTTGGATTCCATCCACAGGTATTTTGACTGTTGTTACAACAGCTGCACATGGATTGACAACAAATGATTATGTTAAATTCGCGACAGAATCACTGACATTCTCTTGCACACAAGATGGTAATGCTACCAACCATGCATATCCCAGACAAACTGATCCCGTATTTAATAAGTGGATTCAGGTAACTGTAACTAATGCCACGACATTTACATGTAGTGTTGGTGTCTCAACAACCGGTGATTTTACACACACATTTGTTTCAGCAACTGCAGGTGGAGTTCTAAAGGCTAATGATACTGTAACCATTGCTGATAATGGTGTTACATTTACATGTGATAAGGACAACAATACTTCTAATCATTCTTATCCCAGATCTGGTGATCCAGCATCTGGTGCTACTCTTGGTATTGAAGCCGTCACATCTGATACATTAACTGTTAATGTTGGTGCATCTAATATCTTTACCTTCCCATCCGGTAACTTTGGAAACATATTCACCGTTAGTGAAGTAGTTGGTATCAATACATTCAAGACCTTTGTTGGATTCTCAACTCTGACTCATGTTTATAATAGTGGAGGAAACACCAATACATTTGTAACCAGACCTTATGATGGTCAAGTTGTTTATCTTGATAGTATTTTCAATTCCATCAATGGTGTCACGATTACTAACGGTGGAAGTGGTTACACAAGTCCCCCTGCAATTACATTCTCTGATCCAAGTGAATCGTGGGGTATCAGAGCAACTGCTAACGCAGTATTGACGAATGGTGTAGTAACATCAGTTGATATGATTTCTAACGGTAGAGGATACACTGGATCACCCACTGTAACTATCGCTGGTGCAGCTTCAGGCACCCCCAATCTCTTACCTACATACTATGTGGTCAGTAGTGCAACTCCCGTTGTCGGTGGTATCTCTACTGTAACATTCACTGAAAGGGTACCCTACGCAGTCGGTGTTGGAACAACAGTTCCATTCTTCAAACAGAGTAGAGTTCTTGCTTCAAGTCACGCCTTTGAATATATTGGATCTGGTAATACATTCCCCGATGCACTCCCTGCTCGTGGTGGTGTAGCAATCCCAGAAAATGAAATTGTGAATAAGAATGGAGGTCTGGTTATCTTCACTTCTACCGATCAGGCAGGTAACTTTAAAATTGGTGATGGTGTTGTTATTAATCAGTTAGAAGGTTCTATTTCTGGAGATGCATACAACAGAAGTTTGTTTGCAAACATCACACCTTACATTCTCGCACTAGGAGGGGGAGACTAAAAAATGCCACTAGCTTTAAACAATTATCAAACTATCACAGGTGTTGTAGGAACTAATACAGTCGGTATCTACACAGCACCAACTGGGTATAGTGCCATTGTTCTATTGGCACAAGCCACTAACATTGGAAGTAATACACAGACAATTAATTTTTTACATGAGAGAACAGTCGCAGGTATTGCAGTAACTACAGAAATTCTTTTGGGATTCCCTGTTCCTGCTAATGATGCTGCAAATCTTCTTGCAGGAAAACTTGTTCTTGAAACTGGTGACTCACTTAAGATAGGATCAAGTAGTAATACTGATGTGAAATTTATTTCATCTGTTTTAGAGACACTTAATCAGTAATAAACAATGGCAAGATTCGCTAGCAACGACCGTATAAATCTAAAAGTTGGTGTAAGTTCACATAGCGAACAACTTACATCACTGGAAGTAGTTGGTCGTGTTGGTATAAATTCTACCACATCAGAGAATGCATTAGACATTGTTGGTAATGCCAATGTAGATGGTAATATAAGTGTATCTGGGTTATCAACCTTTACCGGTATTGTTACCACTGGTGGTGACCTGTATGTTGGTGGTGACTTATATGTAAAAGACGATTTAGTATATGACGAAGTAACTGGTAGAAATATTAATATCAGTGGTGTTGCAACCGTTGGTCAAACATTGGATGTCAATGGTAATCTAGATGTAGATGGTCATACAGAACTTGATAACTTAAATGTATCTGGTGTCTCCACATTTGCTGGTAATATAATTGGTGATTCAGCCACCAATATTTCAGGTATCAATTCAGTAACTGCTACAACATTCTTTGGTGATGGTTCAAACCTAACCAATACTGGTGCAGTATTGAGTGCGGCGTCAGGACTTCAAAGAATTGTTGCAACCAGTCTTACAACCGGTATCTTAACCACTGCTGGTACCGATGCAGATTTAACATTTAATGCAACAAGTAATTTATTAAGTTCAGGTAAATTAATTATTGCAGGTATTTCCACATTTGGTGGAGATATAAGTGCCAACGGAAATATAATTGGTGATAATTCCACAAGTATTTCTGGTATCAACTCTGTTACCGCAATCACATACTTTGGTGATGGTTCGCAACTTACCGGTTCTGGTGGTGGTACCCTTATTCAAGGTATCTCCATTGAAGAGGAGGGAGTTAATGTTGGCACAGCTGGGTCAATTAAGACCATCAACTTCAAAGGTGCAAAGGTAACTGCTGCTTCAGTCAATGCCACAAAGGTTGATGTCACAGTCAATACTGGTCTTAATACAGCAGGAACTTCCGGTTTCAATAACCTATTTGTAACTGGTGTATCTACATTTGCTGGAAATATTAATGCAAATGGAGATATTGTTGGTGATAACTCTACAAATATTTCAGGTATCAATTCAGTAACTGCTACCAGTTACTTCGGTAATGGTGTAAATCTAACCGGTATTGTTACTTCATTAGTTGCTGGTAACAATATTTCAATAAGTGGTGCTACCGGTCAGGTTACAATTACTGGTCTTGCAAACACTGCTAACGTAACAGCCAATACTTTGGTTGTATCAGGATTTTCTACATTAGCGAGTGCATCTTTTAGTGGTAATGTAACTATCGGTGGAACTCTTACTTATGAAGATGTCACGAATATTGATTCCGTTGGTCTAATAACTGCAAGAGCTGGAATTAGAATCGGAACAGGTGGTACAGTCGGACCATCTGGCCCTGGTATTGTAACATACTTTGGTGATGGTTCACAATTAAGCGGAGTTCAGGGTGGTAAATGGGAAGAAACTGATGTAGGTATCAATACATCTTCAAATGTTGGTATCGGCACAACAAATCCTGTTCATAAACTGGAAGTTCTTGGTGACACTAACCTAACTGGTAATCTTAACGTAACAGGTATTACTACCATTAATGGAAATAGTGTTCCATCCATCGGAATGGTAATTGCCCTCAGTGGCTTCTGATAAATAACTAAAAAGTACTAATACAATGGCGGAGTCATTTACAAATTCACTGACAAGGGCTGCTGGTATTGTGACCACTAGTAATAATGGCGGAATCGGCGCGGGAGTCACCATTATTACCGGTATCTCAACCAATGGAGTTTCTGTTGGTGACATGGTAAAAACAACATTCTTTAGGGGTGGTGCAAAAGTTGCTGTGATTGGATCTGGTCAGGTAAGTCTTGATAAGACATCGACTAACACCACCACCAAAACGGGTCAAAATGTTATATTCATGGGTAAAAACACAGCATTTACCGCCACAACTAAATCTATTCTAGTTGGTGGTACTTTTGCAAATCTAACCAATAATACTATTCACATCAATGTAGAAGTTGGAATCGGAAATACTTTCGCCAACATCGCTAACAATATTCCTATTCCTCAAGGGAGTTCGTTTGTTGTAAGTGATGCTGGTAAAACTATCTTAAGACCCAATGAAGTCATTAATTTGTATTGTGATACAGCTACAGCAGTAGATTCTAGTTTGAGTATTCTTAGTGGGGTTCAATAATGGGTCTTGGTAATAACGGATATATTGGAAGATCTCCTGAAGATTCAGCGGTAACAGTAACACGACAGGTTTTTCAACCAACTGGTGTTCAAACCTCATTTACTTTTGCGTCTGGTTACGATAATAATTTCTTTGACATTTTTATTAATGGTGCAAAACAAATCAAATCCATTGACTATATTGCAGTCAATGGTTCAACTTTCACATTAACAACAGCAGCTGTTAATGGTGATGTCATTGAAGCGGTAGCTTACAAAGCATTCAATGCAACCAGTACCAATGTTGGTATTCAGTCTGCTGGTTTGCATATTGGTGATACGAAAAAACTTAATTTTATTGGTGCTGGAAATACATTTAAAGTTCAGGATGGTGGTGAGGTAATTGATATCTCCATTCAAGGTGGAGGAGGTGGTGGTGGTGTTGGCACTGCCATTAATTATGAAAACGGAGATTCAAGCCCATTTAGTTATATTAATGCAACAGCATTCGTAAATCAGGATATTGTTTTAGATACAACTACTGCTGGCGCAGATAACTCTTACGTTGTTGTTCAGGAACCACGATTAGTTGTTTCAGTTGGTGCTGCTGTTACGGTGGGACTTGGAAAGACCATGGTAACTGATCTATATCAACTTGGTGATCTCTAATAAATACAATTAAAAGATATAAGTAATGTCGGCAATTAATGTAAATTCAATTACAGGAAGGACCGGAACTCATGGTCCTGTGCTGACTGGTGTAACCACGGTAACTGGTGGCACTCTAAATACCGCAGCTTTAAATGTCACCGGTGCAGCTTCATTTTCCGGTAACGTATCTATTGCTGGTACATTAAGCTATGAAGATGTAACTGATATTGATTCGGTTGGTATTATTACTGCACAGTCTGGTATTCATGTTTCTGGTGGTAAGATTGGAGTCGGAGTTGCTTCTCCATCTCAAATGATGGAAATCACCAACACTGGTAGCACTGGTAGTCAAATTCAACTTAGAGATACCTCAACTGGAACAGCAATTGGTGACGGAGTTAGAATTGGATATAATGGTACTGGAGCACAAGTTTGGAACTTTGAAAATACTTTCTTCAGAATTGCTACAAATGATACAGAAAGGCTTCGTATAACTTCTGATGGTAAGGTAGGTGTTGGAATTGCTGCTCCTAATGTATTTGGAGTTCATGCAAATAATTCATCAAACTCTGTTTATTTTAAAGCAGATTCTGGTGCAGTAAGCACAGTTTATGGAAGTGCAACTGCGCTTAGTACGGGAGTTCTCGGCACATTTACAAATCATGCTCTTGCTTTCTACACAAACAGTGCAGAAAAACTTCGTGTAGATTCAGATGGTAACGTGCTTGTGGGCACAACTGATGCTACCATTTATAACAATGGTGATAGTGATAGTGAAGGTATAGTCCTACGTGGTGGAGAGGTTATTGACATTGCAAGAAAGGGTGACTTACAATTAACTCTGAATAGACAGACAAATGATGGATTTCATGTTGGTTTTTTCAGAAGTGGAAGTCCTAAATCTTACATAGCTACAAGAAATGATGCATTCTGTATTGATGTTAATAGTTCTGAAAGACTTCGTATAGATTCTAGTGGTCGATTGCTTCTGGGCACCACGACTGAAGGTGAAGCAACAGCAGATAATTTTACAATTGCAGACTCGGGACATTGTGGAATTACTTTACGTTCCGGTGATGATGATGTTGGAACGATTTTCTTCTCCGACGGTACATCCGGTGATGCTGAGTATGAAGGTTACGTTCAATATGATCATAGTGGCAATTATATGAAATTTGCTACAAATCATGTAGAAAGACTTCGTATAACTTCTACTGGTGATTTAGGTGTCAACATAGCCAATCCTTTAGCACAACTCCATGTAAATCTACTCAAGTCTTCTGGAAGTTCGGCGGCAGACAGGACTAAACAGCACGCTGCGATGAGATTATCTCTAGATAGAACCACTGGCTCTATGCCATATCTTGGTTGGGGTCCTGCACTTGATTTCTATAGTGATAACTATGACGGTGATACACAAAGACCTAATGCAAGGATTGCTGGTGTTATATCAAACTACTCTGCTGGAAATGAAGGTGGACAACTAAGATTCTATACAACACCCACTGATACTGCAACTGGTGAGAGTGATTTCGTAGAAAGAATACGTATAACTTCTGGTGGTGATTTAGAGATTATGACAGCTGGTAAAGGTATTTCATTCATCAATGCTGCGGATACTGCTACTAATGAGACAGTTTCTAGTTCGGTACTAGATGATTATGAGGAGGGCACATGGAGCCCCACCATTGGTGGTTCAGCTACCTATGACATTCAATGGGGTTATTATATAAGAGTTGGTAAGTTAGTTCAACTCTGGGGTGGATTGAGACCGAATAGTATGGGAAGTGGCGATGCTCGTATGATTCAAAATTTACCCTACACATGTATTAATTCACCAGGTACAACATATTCAGGTGGAGGAAATATTGTTTGGGGCGATAATGCTGCCACTTCATATACTAATACCCCTTCAATCATGGTTGATCCAAATGCAAATACAGCACGGATTGGTTTGAAGAACGGGGCAAGCACGGTACTTGGAGATAATTTTGATTTTTGGCAAAATAATCACCGTGCTAATTTTTACATTTGCTATTACGCCAAGACTTAATATGTACTGCCTGATAAATAACTAAAAAGGTTTTACAATGGCGATTGGAAATCCCATTACTAGTGAGAATAATTATAGGTTAGCAAAGTTTGTTGCGACTCAAGGTCAAACACTTTTTACCGTTGGAAATGGATATCAGATTGGTAGAATAGCTGTCTTTAGGAATGGTGTTCGTCTTACTGATGGGATTGATTTTACTGCTGCTGATGGAAATACAGTTACACTCAATGTTGGTACTAACCTTAACGACGATGTAGTTGTAGAGGTTCTTGATACATTCAGTATTGCCGATGTAGATGCTGTTGGTATTCAATCAAGTGGAAGTTCCATTGGTAATGCTAAAACACTCAATTTTGTTGGAACTGGAAATACTTTTAGTGTATCTGGAAATACAATCGATATTAGTATTTCCAGTGGAGGAGCTACCGGTGGAGGAACTGATAAAGTTTTTCAGGAAAACCAAAGAGTGGTAAATACTAATTATACACTCAGTGCTGGATATAGCGCCATGAGTGTTGGCCCCGTGACTATATCCGCAGGAGCCACGGTTACAATTCCCGGATCCGAAAGATGGGTAGTTCTCTAAGGAGTAAGTAATGTCAATCTCTATTTCTGGTGACGGTAGTATAACTGGAGTAAGTACAAGTTATACTTTCGATAAATCAGTATCTATTGCTGGAACCGTCAGTTATGAGGACGTAACCAGTATTGATGCGGTTGGTATTATAACTGCACAAGCAGGTATTCGTGTTACTGGTGGTCAATTAAATGTTGGAAGTAATATAAAATTAGGTAATGCTGGTGTTATAACTGCAACATCATTTAGTGGTTCGTTTGATGCAAGTAATTTAACAGGGACAGTTGCTGATGCAAGGATATCATCATTAAACGCATCAAAATTAACTGGGACAGTTGCTGATGCAAGGATATCATCATTAACCGCATCAAAATTAACTGGTGCTCTTCCTGCAATTGATGGTTCAAACTTAACTGGTATCAGTGCTGGTCTTTCAAATAACAGTAGTCAAAACGGGAGTACTGGTGTTGGAGAGAATGCACTTGATAGTGATTCTGGAAGTTTTAATACTGCTTTTGGTAAAGATGCCTTGACGGCTTCTGTCAGCGGTGTTCAGAATGTGGCACTTGGAGCACAGTCTCTTAACGTAATGACAAGCGGTGGATACAACACTGCG
>Ga0066865_10000213_pt1 | contig 14701 bp, 11 predicted proteins | sample ETN01SmetaG_2_FD_66433 | JGI IMG/M metagenome (GOLD analysis project Ga0066865, IMG submission 66433) | Marine microbial and viral communities from oxygen minimum zone, Eastern Pacific Ocean - ETNP2014F12-01SV265 | ecosystem: Environmental > Aquatic > Marine > Oceanic ...
TTACTTCTAACAAACATATTGTGGAAAAATGCCGCATGCCAAGCCTTCTCAGTAACCAGTCTTACCGGCATGGCATAATTTGCATCAGCGCCACAATGCGCATCTTTAACGTACAGTCGATCAGATGAATCAAGATGCGATTGGACTTTTTGCAGAAGATTCTCAAACACCCATCGGCTTGTTGGACGATTCACTTTTCCCCACCAAACATGGTCTGCATAACCGGGTTCATCTACTATGAATCGATCATTCGGCGAACGCCCCGTGCGTTCGCCCGTAGTTGCCAGTAGAACACCATGAGCTGTCATTTCTGCTTCGCCATTTTCAACTGCTATTTTGTGTAATTCATCAGAGTCAAGATTCCAATGAACCGAGCCTTTTGGATGCAATCCATGGGAAGACAGGGAGATTGCTGGACTGGCGGGTGTGGACGAGCGGGAGGTGCTCTCCATGAGGCTCGGCTCTGTTGTTCACCTTTCAATAATTGCGGAGAACCGAAAAGAGAAATTCTGGAGGGATTTACAATCCAAGTGGCCTTGACGGGGATGTGATTATCGCAGAAGACCGTTCCACACAACAATGTGAGCGAGGAGAAGGACGACAGCGTGATTCGCGAACGTCGATTCAAAATCGGTGCAAACATCGACATTGAAGGCCTTGGTTTAGATGATAAGGTCAAGAATGAAAATCAATCCGAAACATATTCTGAAAATTCTGAAAAGGATGAAGCCTTGGGGGATATTTTTGATCCATTCAAAAAAACTACTGGAAGAGAAGCGGGAGCAGTATCACAAGATGGGACTGTAGAAACGGCTCCCGAAGATGATATTGTCACGTCTATGGCCAAACAAGGAGAGAGGCGAGTAAATTGGTCACTAATGGTATCAATGATTTTTGTCTTCAGTTTACTTAGTGTTGTTGCAGGCACTGCATTCCCACCTATTGTTTCGCTTGTGCTACTTTTAATCCTAGCAATAGCTGGATTTGCATTAGGTGAAAGATGGGTTTCAGACCATAATTTGCATCTTCTAGGAGTTTCGTGGGTTATTATTTCGATGAAAGTTCTCTACGGTCTTGCAATTGAATTAAACCGTTGGGAATTAGGTGGTGTTCTGCCTATTTCTGTCGAAACGTTGGCGATACTATTGTTGATTCTTGTCGGACTCAATGTATTTGTTGCGTATCGCCATGACCATGACGCAATTGCTGCTCAAGCCACACTTGTTCTACTCGCAATAGGCTCTACTGCCGGATCAATTGGTGGAGAAATTGGAGTTGCAATAATGATTCTAATCTCCACAATACTGCTTCATGGTCTAGCCTTACATAGACAATCTGGAAATCTTGCAGCACTCGGTGTTGCAGCCTCTAATTTATGGATTGGAATGCATGCAATTACAAACGGATTTACTGCAGGTTCCTTGATTATAGAACCACTAGACACACCTCTAATTTTATTCATTTTATTGATGGTAGTATCCGGAATAAACGCGAGCATGGCTGCCCGTTTCGCTCGAGAAGAAAATTGGTTTTCCAAGGGTTTCAAAGCCGCTGGACTCGGACAACCCGGACTTTGGGGAGTTTCGATTTCACTTGGTATGATTGGAGCATTAATGGCCGTAGCCTCGAGTAGAGAAGACTCTGGCTACGCTTTGGGAATGGTTACTTTCCTTGCGGGAGCATTCGGAGGATCATACTTAGTGGTTAGAGGAGTGGAAAGATTGCGGGTTGCAATTCCTCTTCTTATTGGATCTGGACTATTTTCACTAATGCTGGTATTTGGGGAATTCACAGAATCAATATCCTTCTTCGACCGTTATGAAACATTCACGATTTTTGCAGCAAGCCTAACTGGATTTGTTATCTTACGTGATCAGAATCGAGTTACTGACCGTGTGTTATGGGTTGGTTCGATGGGAGTTTTGGTGTTATTGGTAATTCTAATTCCAGCACGATCCGAAGTAAATGGAGGTGATGGAGGAATTGCTCTATTAGCTCTATTGACTGTTCTACATATTGGCACTGGAGCTCTGGCAATTATGAGGAAAGCGCCCTCGTTAGCAGGGGCCACTGTTTTACTACCATGGACCTGGATTCTGGTGCAGGAGTTTATTGTTGAATCATTCCGTACCGTTATGATTACCAATGGGTGGGACGATCCTGGAAACATCATTGACTTGGCGTATACGCCATTTGCAGTTTATCTCATTATATCAGTAGTATTGATGTTGATAGTAAATTTACAATTAGGGCAAACAGGTGTAAATCTGGCTGCTGGTTTCCTTGGAATTACAGAAATTTCCGCTTCAATTAGGGACTCGGGCGCTCTGCAATTATGGGCAATTGGATTATGGCTGCCAATGATTACAATCGTGGTGATGGCTCATGCTGGAGAATTTACTGCAATTACTCTCATTGCTGTAATGTCAGTTGTCTCATTGTCACATCTCGGCGCGGAATTCGCAGGAAAAAGATTGGGCGCGCCAATTGCCCTACTGGCAATTATTGCGATCAGTTCAGCCGTTTTAGGTTGGAGACATGGTTTAGATGAAATATGGATTATTCTAATGCTGGTTGCTACAGCATCTGTCCTCTATCGAGGTGATCCTGAACAAGAGCCTGTTTTCACTAACGGAATGGCTCTAATGTCACTTCCATTAATTATCGCAATTTCAACTAAAGACCCTAGTCGTATTCTCGAATCGAACGATTCGATTCCCGATTTCGACCTATCAATGACTTCTGTTGTCTGTACTGGTTTAGTCATGGGGTTCTATTTACCACGTGCGGAGAAAATGGAAAAGTTGCTCAAACCTGCAGCAGCAGCACTGTGGTTGCTGGCAATAACAATTGGACTTTCAATTCAATTGGAAAATCAAACCTCGACTATGGCAGGTATTGGATTATTCGCATTAAGCACACTCTGGCTTGTTGCTAGAGGAGAAATTAGAGCCGAATTGAAAACTATTGCTGAGAGAGATCGACGTTTGGCCATGGCTGGACAAGATGAGGTTGAAAAATTAAGTCTAGGAACGGGACAGCTAGATTCTTATGACCCAAAAAGGATTGAACTACAACAAAAGCGAAAGAAGAGAAGAGACCTTTCTGCAACCGATGATGATTCGGAATTGTATACCACAGACATTTCTCACAGACCTACAATTGTTATGTTGGTTCTATTCTTAGTTCTAGGGTCTGTCATTGTCTTGGGACTTATCTTCTCTTCTGATCCATTCCTATTACTCGCAGCTGGAGTATTCTCCACTATTTTGATTGCCATCGCAAGATTACGAACTAAACAACTCGACCTTGAATTGCCTAGTGTAATGGGGATTGAGATGCCAATTGCATACGCAATTATTGGACTAATCTTGGCGCTAATCTCCGGTCATCTTGGACCGGGAGCAAGTAACGCAGAATTACTCGACCTTGCTGTTGTTACAATACTAATTTTACAGTTTGTTATTATTTCAATCTATCAAAAGGACAACTTACTTGATAGGATTCCAATAGCTCTTGATTGGTTTGTTTTACCACTAGTATTCGGCAGAGTTGTAGGTGCTCTGTTGGTCGAATCTTTACCGTTTCCCTTCTCTGTCAATCCATTTGATGGAGACCTTATTCAATGGCAACTTCCATGGTTATTGATCGAATCTCTTTTGATAATTACAATTGCCATTGACGTAATGATTGACTCTCGAAGAACAAGTGTTGGACGGGAGAGTCATTTGGGAAGTTCAGGAAGAGGTCTTAGAGCGTTGGCCTATGTGACTATGTCATGGGGCCCAGCAGGACTTCTAGCCGTAGCTAATGCTATCTATTCCGGAAGAAAACACAGACAAGTAGAAGCGGTTGGATTGGCGATTATTTGCCTACCATTAGCATTATTTTCTATGGGAACATTTGTCCCTCAAATTATCGAATATCTTGACTGGATTATTTTGTCCGGTGGAGTCCTAATGCTTGCTTTGGTTGCAGCATCGGTACCGATGCGTAGTGGTCATTGGACAATGATGGCTGCAATTAATTGTCACATTCTGATGTTTGCTGGTTTATTGATGGTCAATGAGTGGATATTATACCCCATCGCATTATTTGCAATTTCTACAACCTTGTGGGTTGTTGGAATTTTGCATCTAAGGCGTATTTTGCGAATTTGGGGATTCGGCGACCTCATCATTGGAATATGTGCTTCACTGCTAATGTTGGGAGCCGCTTCTACTATTGATCCAATAGGCATATTCCTACTACTAACCGTAGTGGGGGCAGAACTAGCTCTTGTTACATGGTTAGGTCAAAGAAATGAAGAATCATTGCTAAAGGACTGAAAAATCTCTACATTGTAACGGAATTAACTTAATCACCTGCCATAGCATGCTGGATATATGACTCAGTTTGCCGATATTCTAATCGAGCGCATCCAAGATATGAGTTTCATAGAATACTTTACTTTCACAATAAATGCACTAGTTTTTCTCTTCTCCAAACAGATTGCTCGTCTTCATGGAGAAGATGATAATACAAAAACAAAATTGAGATTGAGGATTTTGCATTCATTCAATCTAGTAGTTTTCTTATCATTCATTCTTTCAATTATTGTAGTCGAAAATTCATACCTCGATGAACAGATTAGCGAATCTTCCCTATGTTTGTTAATCGCCTATGTTTTCTACAACATTGCCGATGGCCTAATCCTGTCTAGATATGGTGAGGAGATTACTGTTATGGGGTCCGCAAGAACTGTTGAAACCGCTACCTCCAGAACACTAGAACTAATTGTTTTGACAATAATTTTGATTACTTCGGGAATCACATTAATCAACATCTGGGGAATTACTGGGATCTTAGAAACCACCGGAGCGGTTGGATTCTTGGCTTTGCTAATTTTCACAACAAAGGATTACTGGCTGAACGATTTCCTAAGTGGAATCCTGATTATTTCGGGAAATAGCGCAAAGAGAGGAGATGTGATTTCCATACCAGACCTAAATGTACTAGGAATTATAATGGAAATAGGTGGACTTCAAACTAGAGTTCGTGATTTAGCACAAGGGCATGATATTGAAATCCCAAATAATGCTATGCTTAACCATCGAACTGATTTCTACAAGGATAATCCAGGTGGGCCGCATAGAGAATTTGTTGATTTCAACATAGGATATGGTATCGAATCTCAGGTTGTGGAGGATTTTCTAAATCATGCATACAAAGATGCAAAGAATAAATCGACCGGATTAGACGATACTCTACAACCCATTATTTCGCTTAAGGAAAATGGAAATAATGCTGTAAGGTGGAGGCTGACATATCATATTTCATCACCTCGACATTTGTTAAAAATTAGAGATGAAATCAACCTAGCAGCCTACAATCTGCAAGAACAATATGGTATCGACCTAAGTACACCAAATTTAGAAAGATCGGTATCTATTGACTAACTTCTGGCCTGAATGTATTTGATTTCAAATCTGTATTTTATTGAATTGATTCGTACTAAACTTGATGACTGACGGGGTTCGGTGGATTATCGTGTCCCGCAGTTGGATCTCTGACACCCCCGATGAGGTGGAGCACCCTACTGTGCCATTAGGAATCAATGAAATGGCAATTCCTCGGGCGGCAATTTTGCTATCTTTGGCTACTGCCGCCCTGTTAATCGGTTCTACTATTGTCGTAGGATACAGCGTTTTTGTCTTTGTCAAAGAAAATCAGGATGCATTCTCGGTGACCGATCAAGACCTATTGAAGGATGAAAATAATCGTTGGTACTGGGAGGTTGACCTACTGTTCGATTCTTGCGATTCTAGATTAGGAGATTGGAATTGGCCAGATGTATTGTCCGAACAGGACGATGTGTTCCTATACCCAGGTGAATTACGTTGTGATTGGGAACATCAAGGAGAAGGGGATAGAGCCAGTGTTGCGATTTACAATAGAGGCAACCAGACGCTTGATATTGTATTGCAAATTACTGGTGGTGAGGTCGTCTTTGCTTCAGAAGGCGATACCGATCTAACCCTAAACGAAATTGGCGTTAATGAAACTGCTATTGTAGAGATAGAATTGGATAGTTCAGTGACTGAGCATGATATCCAAATTCAGGCTTCTCATTTACGAGTTCCAGATGCGGAAGTACTTCTTGATGTACATATCTATGAAGGTTCAAACCCTAGGGAATTGCACGCAAGTGATGGAGATACTCTAGAGGTTCATTACAAGGTTTGGGATGCGGATACAGATCAGCTTCTTGATGAAGGCGATTTAATCGTCACTGCTGGCGATGATTCGAACTTCATTCAGGGATTCGGATGGTCTGCAATCGGCCTAGATATCGATGGAGATAGAGGGCTGATACCTGGAATTGATACTGGAACTACTCACACTACATTACTTCCTCCACCAATTGCCTACGGAAACAGCGATGGGCACGAACTGCAAGAATCTTGGTTGCGATTTGAGTTGAAGGTAGATAGGGCAACCATTTGAGAACCATTAGACAGGAAAAGGACTTGAGTTCAACGAAGGGAGCGGAGTGCATGAACGAGGAGCCAAGCCACTACGCTCTGAACCCTTCATCGGAGCTAGTGAAGAGGGCTGAGAAGCTTGCCAAGGCTGAATCCGCCCGCAAGGGAGAACCGGAATTCCACATGACTGAAGATATGCGAAGATTGTCCACCCCTTGGTCTGTTTCGCAAGTCAGAGCGGAGCAAATTCAGGCTACTGACTTACCAGCCGGAGTAATCCTAGATGCAGCTGCTGGAAGTGGAGTACAACTCATCGCACTGACTACCGGCCTCAAGCGTCCTGGATTAGCCATAGAATTAGATCCTAATATAGGATTATTATGTGCTGCAAACATGCAAATTACTGGCGATGAAGCCGATCTACAGAGGACCATGGACCGTGTTCTCATAGGAGATGGAACGGATGCTGAGAACGCAATCGTAGCCTACTGGAATAGCCTTAGGGAAGCAGGAACTAGAGCACATCCGCCAATAGGCATGCTACACCTTGACCCCGCTCGCCCAAGGGATGCCCAGCGCCATGAAATTGATGAAATGGAGCCCGCTATAGGCCCTGTACTAAGAGCATGGTCAAATCATCTTGAAACAGGCCCTAGGGGACCTGCGATTTTGCTAGATTTGTCCCCTAGATTAAACGAAGAGCAACGGTCACTTGTCGATGCCGTGATTGAGACTACATTTCCTGGTATTCCAAGGACATGGGAATTCCTCAGCCAGGGAGGCGGTAGAATTGACAGATTGTCGGTCTGGATTGGATCACTTTCCTCTCAAGAACGCTCAAGATGCGTTAGAATGGGAAAGAAAAATATCATGGCGACAATCGAGGGTGAAGCTGCAGAATCTGAATTGGTTACGTTGAGTTCTCCACCACCATATGGGGCTTACCTGACAATTGTTGATTCTGCACTCGTTAAGTCTGGTTTACACGAAGCTTGGTTGGAAAAAGCACTACCCGAAGGCACTGGTCATTCGTGGCTTAGACTTGATGGTAGAAGACCGCTCCTGATCAGCACTGATCCTCTTATCCGAGATGATGAAATAGATGCTTTTGTTATAGCAAGTGGAGAGATAGTCCAGCATAGATTGACGCCTCCAGAGTTGCACACTATTGAACAAACCGCAGCCTCATCTGCTAGGAATGGAGTAGGTAAGGTTACACTCAGGTGTAGCCTTGATCCTGATTTACATCCCACTCTACAAAGGCGTTTAGATAAGGCGATGAAGGAATTTGACGGTTCTCGTGGATTTATGGTAGACTTGGATTTAGACAGGGGAAGTGGAAGTCATACCCTGTATGTAGTTTGTAAAGAGCAGTGAGCCGAATCCTAAATTTCACGCCCCGTAGGGGCGGCCGTCTCATTCAAATATGGTGTGTAGGTCGGCGGGATGCCCTATGAGGGCCATCGGGCAACCGATGAACACGGGGGAACCGTATTATGGCAAAAGTGAATGAAGCAGAACTAGGAGAGGATTTCTCCTACATCCTGAGACTTGCAGACTCTGATATCGATGGTCTACGACCGATAGCACAAGGGCTTACTTCGATTAACGGAGTAGGGCAGCGATCGGCCGCTCAGATTTGTCGCATGGCAGGAATCGATGGCAGCAAACTCGGTGGTCATCTGACTGACGAAGAGCAAGACAGGATTCGAACAACAATTGATGAATATGCGTTGAACGTGCCTTGGTGGCTCGTCAACAGACAGCGTGATTTGCAGTCTAACGAGGATGCACACATCATTGGAACTGAGGTCAGATTGACACGTGATGATGATGTAGCACGATTGGCTGCAATCAAGACCTATCGCGGAATCCGCCACCGCAGTGGCCACAAGGTTCGCGGTCAGCGTCTAAGAAGTAATGGTCGAAAGGGCGGCACACTCGGTGTGCAGAGGAAGAAGTGAGGTGGTGAAGTATGGGACATCCTAAGTTTGCACGACCTAAGACTCAGACTCCAACACACCCTTGGAAGGCTGCTAGAATCGAAGAAGAACACGCCCTCAAGGACCAATTCGGCCTAAAGAAGGTCGGTGGAATGCGCGAGATTTGGCGAGAGAAATCAGGCCTAAGACGCCACCGAAACCAAGCGATGAAGCTCATAGGTAGGGTTGATTCCTCTGAAGGTCATTATGCTCAAGAAAAAATTGACCTTGTTGAATCTCTAATCCGAAAGGGCCTTCTAGCAGAAGGTTCCAGTGTAGATGATGTTCTGCAGATTACCGTAGAGCACATGCTTGCTCGAAGGCTACAATCAGTGGTCTACTACCGTGGTCTTGCACCGTCGATGCGCGCAGCTCGAAATATGATAGTTCACGGACATATCTCAATCGGCGACCAAAGAATGACCGTTCCTGGATACAAAATTTTGCGCCAAGAAGAAGAAATTCTACAATACAGTGCTACATCACCATACAAAGACGAGAACCATCCTTTCCGCGTTGAAATGGAACAACTCAGAATGACAAGACAGACTGAGGAAGATGAGATAGAAGAAGTCGGTGGAGTTAGAGCAACAACTGACAATGATGAGTTTGTTAAACAAATCAAGGCTGATGCAGACGATGCACCTACAGTCGAGGAAACAATACCTGAAGGAGGCGATGAATGATGGGTCACAAGGCAGTTCTACATATTTTCAGCACTTACAACAATGTGCTAATCACAGCCACAGATCTTACTGGAGCTGAGACTCTAGCAAAGGTATCAGGAGGCATGGTTACCAAGAAAGGAAGTGATGCTGGTGGACAATTCGCGGCAACAAGGGCAGCAGAACAGATTGCTGAGATGCTTGCTGAGAAAGATTTCGACCAAGTTGTCGTAAAATACCGAGGAGCTGGAGGAAATCGTTCCCACAGTGCGCCCGGAGCGACAGCAGCAATTCGTGCACTCACCCGTGCGGGTGTTCAAATTACAAGAATCGAAGATGTAACTCCAATTCCAACTGATGGAACCAAGAAAAAGGGTGGCCGAAGAGGTCGTAGAGTCTGAGGTGATGAAGATGGTGAAAATAGAAGTTGTAGATATGGGGCCAGAGAATGCTAAACTCTTGATCAAAGATAGCGATCGTGCATTTGCAAATGCACTTCGCCGAACATTGATGTCAAATACGCCAAAGATGGCAATTGAGACTGTTCGATTCCAAATGGGTTCATTTGACCTCTGTCTTTCTTGCGGACACCTGAATCCTGCAGCTGCAGCCCGTGAATCATCTGGAGGTTCCGGATGTAACCAGTGTGGGAAAAAGTTGGAGAAGGAGGGTGTTGACTACACTGTTTGGGAAACCAACGGTGCACTACCTGATGAGATGGTAGCTCAACGGCTTGCAATGATTCCAATTCCGACCGACCACAAAATGTTCCATTACGAAGAAACTTGTCCAAACTGCAAAGATTTGGTTCCAGAAGATCGTGGATGTCCGCAATGTAATATGATTTACACTTGCAAAGCATTCGGAACAGAGGAAGGAATGACTGTCACTGCAGGTGATATGATTTATCTGGGAGATCAGAGCCTTGAGATTCCTGAACATTACAGAACTATTCCAATAACTAAATTGTACAAGGGGCAGATGTTAGAATTCTACGCTACTGCAGTAATGGGTAGTGGAAGCCAGCATGCAAAGTGGTCGCCGGTTTGTGGAGTCGCTTTCGTTCCACGACAAGTTGGAATTTTGAATAATAAGACTAAGGCAAAGATACTTTGGGATTTGAATCTCACAATCAATGCAAAGGATTTCAATAAAGATGGACGACTTGAGGATATCGACAAGGTGGAAACCCTCTCAAAGGAACTACACCATGTTGGTGATGGAACAGAAACCAAGACTGAATTTAAGGAAGCAATCACAATCGAAGACGTGCCAGGCGAGTTCATTTTCAGCTTCGAAACCGATGGTTCCATGAGCCCAGAAACAGCACTAGAGATGGCTTCTTCTTCTCTCTCAGAGACTTTCGGTTCTCTTGGAGAGGACCTGAAAGCTGTCCTATGATGCCGGCGCATTATTCTTGCAGTGCCTCGGAGATGAGGGCATATGACTGCGGTGTTGGGCAGAGGCACCTGCGGGGGTCACGTCACACTCTTGTTCACCGTCGATGACCTTGATGAAGACCCCATTAAGCAAGGTAGTCTGGGAGCGGGGTTATGCCTTACAGATGGTGCAGAAGCGATTGCAAGAGGGGAATTAGGTGTTTATTCCCTAGATGTAAAATTCCTACACGGAAATGGCGATGCTAAGATTTTCCAGCAGGTTCTAGATCTGCTGAGTGAGGAAATCTCGGAAATTTCAGACTATAGTTGGGAAATTGCAGTTCGAAACAAATTACCATCATCACAAGGATTTGGAATGTCCGCCGCAGGTGCAATCGCAGCCGCGGCTGCATTCCAAAGAGCTCTCGGATTACCTCATGAGGAGAGTTTTCGAAGATCGCTGGCTATCGCTCACTTGGTTGAGAGACGTAATTCTACCGGTCTCGGAGATGTTACTGCACTGGCCGCTGGAGGTGTGGAGCGCAGATTGAAGCCCGGTTCTCCTTATTCTGGCCCTGATTTATTGAACGGTCCTGGTCGAGCCGAAGGTTGGACAGAATCGATTCCTGTAGTTCTGGCTTGGCGGGCAAACCCTGGAAGGCATACATCGGAATATATTGACGATGTTGATTGGAAACGGTCGATTACAGAGGCCGGGAGAAAACAAATGCTCCAGCTATCAGAAGGGACTTGGGATAATTCTCGATGGGGTGAACTTCTCAATTCTGCCGAGGCATTTTCAAATCAATCTGGACTGAGTGATGATGCATCTCGTTCAGCATTGGTCGATGCGGGGAAAAATGCCATACTAAGAGCCGGTGTGGATTCAGATACATCGGTTTTGTTGTGTATGTTAGGAGAAAGTATTGCTATTGTTCCACAAAATCTTTCGAAAGAAATTCCCCTAGACAAAATATTGTCTGAATTATCTAAAGAGGGCTTAGACGCCACTCTTACTCAGATTGGAACCCTATCATGAATGTGAGCCGCCAGCTCGCTTTTCGTGGAACTCATCAAGTGGGGTCAAATCTAGAGGGCTTGCGTCAAGTAAAATCGCTCCCCTTTGAACTAAGGAACCGGTAAATCCGTGTCTATACACAATTGCTCCTTGGCCATATTCCTTGACATATCGATCTACTTGTTTCTGAGTCTTCTTTCTAGGGAATCTTAGGTCAGCCCCATAGAAGTGTTTTGCGTCAATCCAAGCACAAGGAACTCCATTAATCCGTACATCGTCAAGTAACAGTAGGTCAGGAGTAACAATTGCTCGACCTTCCGCCTCCTTCTGCTCTCGAAGTAAATCCTCTTGCCTTCGAAAACGGATCTCGAGATTATCGAAATGTGCGCATAAAATATCTTCAAACACTTCCGCAGCAGTTTGGGTATCCGATTGGTTGACTGAACTTACTTTATCTGCATCTTCAGCTTTGGAAAATTCCTCTTGGTCACGTTTGTTCATTCTGTCTGGATTTTTCAACGTCTCTTTGATTCGATTCTTTGACCATCCACGACCGCTTAATATCGCCCTGAATGTATTGACAGGCGGCGCATCAAATCGTTGGGAAAGAGTCAGTACCCCCTCGCCTTTGTCGTACCGTCTCCGTAATTGATTTGCATTTCGCATCAAGCGACCGTGTGAATGAACACTTTTTTCTTGATTCAGGGCACCGCGGAGCGAAAGTGCCTGTTCTATGGTTATTGGAAGATGGTCTATTTGTCCTCTAATTTCATCGACCCTTTCTTCGGGAAGGAAGCCAAATTCTCCAGGTTTACAGACAATGTCGCCTACCTTCCTTTGGATATTTTTTGGAACTGCATTAGTTCTCCACTTCAATTGTCTTTCTTGCGGAGGGGGATCGATTGATTCAGGCATTCCCATCGGAGGTGGTGACTGATTGAAACGTGCCAAGGCTTGCTCAACAGCATCGGGATCACCTTGCGACCATGGCCTAGAATCGGCACCATTGGTCGGCTTCCTTCGAGACCGACGCCTTCTGCGGTGGCCTCCACCTTCCTTTTTCTCGCTCAACGAGACTTGCGAGATGTCGGACGTCCATGAACCCTCGCGCTAAAGAAACCCGATTTCAAATCATGAATTATTGGAGTTTCTGTTTCGATTACGAGCATATAGGTCGTAAGCAAAATTGCGTATGGGACTCGGAACGACCCAAATGATTGCCCCCAGATTATAGGGGAAACCAAGGCCAAGAAGAATGCGAATAACCGCTGAAGATTGAGCATACCATTTCCCAGATTCATCGATTAGAAACACTGAGTCAAGTTCTCTCATTTTTTCCGGAAGATTGCTTAGAACTTCTTCACCCTCAGTGGTCTCTTGGGCCACAACCGAGAATCGATTTGTTGAATCTCGTTTGTTAATGAAAGCAGCCCAGCCAGTACAAACCGGACAAAAACCATCGATGAGAACGGTGTACTGAGAGCCCATCGCTAACACTCTCAGACAAAGGCGATACCAGGCTCCAATGGGAAAGCGAAGCGGGCCTTTCCTCCAATATCTTCACCTTGGCCAACCGGATATGCAGCAACAGAATTGACTTCCAAAACAGTCGCGATAAAGTCCGCAGCAGAATTGATTACTTCGCTTTCATCGAGTCCACTCAAGATCAATTCTTTCTCGCCTTCAGCCCAAGTGTGTATTCGGCCTCTTTTCTTCTTTGAGCCCATAGTCAAGGCCATCCAAGTTTGGAAAATTTCTCCCCTCAATGACTCATTTCCAAAAATCTCCATCGACTTCAGATGATCTTGGCCTTTTGCTTTGAAATCAAAATCTTCTCTCGCCAAATTTACCGCTTCACGGGATAACTCAACCTTCCAAGATGGCGCGGTTTGAATTACAACTCCTGAAATTTCCACATCTGAGTGACGTTCTGCTAGCCCTCTCAGGTTACGGGCAGATTCAATTACTCCCCGCAGGTAAGATTCTCTAGCAAGAATAGTAGCATCATTTTCCTCACCCGAGTAGAACTTCATTTCATGTGTAGCCAACATATCGGATGCTTCGCCCATCGAAAGTTCTGACCAGAATTCTTCTGCGATATGCGGAGTTGCTGGCGCCAACATTGGTGCCCATCCGCGAAGATATTGGCGCGCAGTGTCCCTATCCGCCCCTCCTCTTCGTAGATACCAATGCCAATCAGATAACATCTCGAAGTGACTTGACATAACTCCCTCTCGAAGGCTTACAGCTTCCATACACTCTCTCCAACGATTCTGATTGACCCTAAGGCGAGCCAGTAACCAGGAATCCATCGGACTGGGAGAGTCTGAAAGGGAAATTCCGTGATTGAAGGCGTCGATTATTGAACAAACTTGCTTGTGATTTGCAATTACAGCATTGTCAGACCAATCCATTCCCGCCTCTGGGTTGGCACCGAAGAGAATGAACAGACGGACAGTGTCAGCACCAAATCGGTCTACCATTTCTCCTGGGCTCACAGTATTCCCTAGACTCTTGCTCATCTTGGCGGAACGTGAGCCCAATCCTTGTCCACAATTGGGGCAATCTCCTCCGAAATTATCTATGTGATACTCGGTATTACAATCTACACAGAATGGTGCGGGTGCGTTTAGCATCCCTTGACAGACTAAGCGTCCAAATGGCTCGCTGACCTCATTCATACCGAGATCGCGAGTAGCCTTAGTGAAGAATCGAGCATACAGAAGATGCATGACGGCGTGTTCAATGCCACCAATGTACAAGTCAACACCTCCATTCATCCAGTAATCTACTGCTTCACGATCGAATGGGGCTGAATCATTTGAGGAATCGACGAATCTCATAAAGTACCAAGATGAATCATAGAATGTATCCATTGTATCGGTCTCTCTGCGTGCAGGACCGTTGCACTGCGGACAAGTTGTAGTAAGGAAGGATTCACTGCGAGCCAGTGGATTGCCACTCTCTTCCCAACTAAAAGTCACATCCAAAGGCAACTCTATGGGTAGTTGTTCGTAGGGTACGGGAACTACTCCACAAGAATCACAATGTAACATTGGAATTGGAGTTCCCCAGAAGCGCTGGCGGCTAAGTAACCAATCCTTCAGCCGATATTCAGTGGAACCGTGGCCCGCTCCTTTTTCTTCTAAGGCTGAAATTACCGCAGTCTTTGCATCATTACCGAATAGACCAT
>Ga0066865_10000222_pt1 | contig 14492 bp, 4 predicted proteins | sample ETN01SmetaG_2_FD_66433 | JGI IMG/M metagenome (GOLD analysis project Ga0066865, IMG submission 66433) | Marine microbial and viral communities from oxygen minimum zone, Eastern Pacific Ocean - ETNP2014F12-01SV265 | ecosystem: Environmental > Aquatic > Marine > Oceanic ...
ATTATATTCACAACTGAATGATAATGAATCTGTATCAATTCTCACTACGTCAAGTGTAGATAATCCATGAGTTCCAACATTAAGAACCATATCACCAGATGTAGGATCGTAAGTTGCTCCAGATACATCTAACTGCTTGTTAGAGATCGTCATCACACCTGTATTAGGATCATAGTTAGCGTTTGATGGTCCTAACTTAGCTAATGGACTGAATAAATGTATATCTGTGTTAGTAGAAGGTATCGCATCTAGAACAGTAACATCAAATGTATCATTTGTAACATTTGATACTTTTAACCACCTATCATAGGGATAATCTGTAACACGTGGATACTGTTTCTTGGAAGTATTACCATCTAGAGCACATGTAAATGTTAATGATTCTGGTTTGAATTTAATCCAGTCATCTGCTACCATACCATGTGACGGTGAAGTAACTGTCATAACCCCATTATCAGGGTTATAGTTGACAGCAGTTACATCAAATCCATCTGTCAATGATCTTGGATATGATTTCTGAGCAGCAGTTCCTGTAGCACCACCATATCCACAACTAAAGGTTACTGCATTTTCTGCAAGTTTAATACTTGTACCAGATACAATATTATGAGAACCAATAGTTAATTCCATAATACCCGTAGTTGGGTTGTATGTGGCATCTGTGGGGGTGTAATTTACGATAGGTGACTTACCAACGTTTACAGTGATAACGTTGCCTGAGACTGCCTTAACACCCAATGGTGCACCATCTGCAGGATCACCCTTACGAGGATAAGTATGAAGTGTTGCTCTGTCATCCATCTCACAAGTATAGATCAATCCATTTCTCTTAATTGTTACAAAATCTCTTGCCTGTCTAATACCAGAACTAGATGCACCAGCAAAGGTATGAGTAGTAGTATTGGTTGATGGAATGGTCTCTAAACATTGAATAGTAAATGTATTATTTGTTACATCAAAGATCTCTACAAACTTACCACTAATGGGGTCAGTTGATCTAGGATATGTCTTAGTGCCTGAACCATGAGTACATGTAAATGATAATGAATCATCTACGATCCATACTCTGTCACCATTAGACATTCCATGACCAGTTACTGTAATAACAACCTTACCATCTGCAGGTGTATAAACAGCACCAGTTGCAGTATGTTCTATTGGAGCAAGTAATGAATGATCGCCAATATCAAGTGTCACATCACCTGTTGCAGCATTATAAGTTGATGCTGAAGGTGTAAATTCAAATCTTTCGTTTTTACCAACGTTTACAGTAAAGGAATCTGTAGTAACACTAGAAATAGTTAACCATGCACCATTTGCAGGATCAGCAAGACGAGGATATGTGTGGTTACTAGAGTTATTATCCTTAGAGCATGTGAATGTTAATGAATCAGTAGCAATCTGTACTCTATCACCCTTAAACATTCCATGAGCAGCAGCAGTGACTATCATGTCACCTGTTGCAGGAATATACTTAACCTTAGTTGGTTGGAATTGATAAGTGCTTAAACCTTGCCATGTATGAGCATCAGTGTTGGTAGGAGATGTACCCTGTAAAGCATTAACTGTAATTGTTCCACCTGCTTGATCTGCAGCAGTAATAGGAACATCAAATAGATTACCAATAGGATCTGTAGGACGTGGATATGCTGCAGTTCCACCGCCACCATAAGAACAGCTGAATGTTAGGGCGTTATTAGCAATTCTAACTGTATCATTAGTTGTTAAAGTGTGAGCACCAATAGTCAACACCAAATCACCACTAGCAGGTGTATAAGTTGCTGTAGAAGGAACATAGTTATTAGTTAACTGTTCACCTACATCAGATAATCCTAATACATCATCCTCAGTATATCCATTACCTGCTTGATTCAATACGACATTAGTTACCTTATTACCAGAAACTGTAATATCTGCAGTAGCACCACTACCAGATCCAAGATTATTCTTTAATGGTACATTTGTATAAGTGCCATTACTATATCCACTACCAGGTGTTATTGCACCGAATGTCTTAATCTCATCTCCAATAGTATCTAACTGGAAACTAGAGGCATATGATTGACGATCATAGTACATTGCTAGTACAGATGTACCATTAAGCAATGGTCGATTAAATGTTATGATATCATTTGCATATGAGTAATTTTGTGGATTCTGAACAAGACCATTAGCGATAACAAATAGTTGATCCTTATCAGGAGTTTTACCCAATATAGTAGTCATTGATGTACCATTGTTAACTACTCTAAATTGAGTATTTGTACCATCAATAAAACATCTAATTGTATGTCCACCACCAGAACCAACAGAAGTTAAAGCAATTGCAGGTCCACCAGGTATATTTCTAAGTTCAATAGTATTTGCATCAATATACCTAACATAATATGCACTACCGTTAGTTAATCCACCAATAGGAGTACCAGTTCTAACATCAGGATAATTTCCTATATTTGGTTCGGGTAATGTAGATGGATTATCAATAGCATCAGTAATAATTTTTGCAAAGGATGTGATGGCACTTGTGACAGTTGCACAACTGTCTGAGGCTACCGTAATACTGAGGTCATTTACTGGATTTATAGTCGTGTATGTGCCGATTGGTAGGTTGTTGACTATAGCAAGGTTACAAAGGTCTCTTGCTTTATTAAAGGCATAGATGGTCTCAGTCTCTTCACCTTCAATGTGTAAGATATGATTTGAAGGATTCGTTCTAGTTACAGTAGCAAGACTATCAGTACTAATAGCAGTGGTAACAATATTGAAGAGGGTGTCCATTGCAGCATCAACTGTAGCACAGATAGAAGCATCAAAGGTGACACCAGTATTAGTAACTTGAGTATAACCATGTTGTCCTTGAATAGTAATTGGAGTATTGACGATAATATCTGCTGCTAACTCTTTTGCCTTATTAAACGCCCATATTGATTGTGTTTCTTCACCATCTAGGTGTACTGTGTTTACATAGTAATTTGCAGCATCCCATACCTCACTATTTGATCCATACTGTAAGTTGTAGGCAATTGCTTCAACTACATCAACAATATCATCAATACAGTTTTGGTCTCCACCAGGTACGCCAGGATAACCAGATGCAATACCAACAGTAGGATCATTTAACATTAAATGAACTGCCTCAGCAGCGATCAAGTTTTTATTATCTTTAAGAAGATTAGCAGCATCAATGTAAGCATTGCCTAGTGGTACAACTGCACCAACATATGCATTAGCAGCTGTTAGTGAGAAGAAGTTACCACCATATCTTAAATCATTTGCCCATGCAGCAACAACTAATCTTGTATCTCTAGCACAGGTTGCTGAGTTGTATTGTAAACTTGGATATGTAGCATTTAAGAAACCAATAGTCTCTTCTACGATATAATCAATATTTGAAATGATTAGATTTCTTGCATCTTGGAATCTGTCGCCACCAGAATTGTAGATAACACGTTGATCATCAATAAGATTATGATTTGTAAGTGTAATTCTATTACCAGATGTATCAACTACAGTAGATGATGATCCATCGAAAGAAAGTGATCTATCTGTAATATCATCAATCTTATATGCGATACAAGATAAGATCTTCTGAATGTCTAATAACTGTTTACCGAATACCTGTATCTCAGTTGGAACAGCAGCACTATAGTCAGGTTTACCAAGAGCAAAGTTTTTAATAACAGATAACTTACCAGTATTCCTAGCAGATGGTTTAGGAATGATATATGTTGTACCATTAAATGTAGTTCCTAAACTATTTGTTGTTGGAACCCACCAATCAAATGAGTTACCAGCATTAAGATTGAGAGATGATTTAGATCTGAAGGATTTAGTAGATCCTTGTGATAGTACTTGTGTACCAACTACTTTAAAACCTGCTGGGTGAGCAGCAAACTTAAGTGGGTTTTTCCAATCATTAATGTTAATAGATGACGATATGTCATATGAAAATTCCTGATATCTGTCACTATCATATAGTCTTTGCTCGTTAAGGTCTAAGAAACCAGTTGTCTTCTCCCAGGTAGTTGCTGAGATACTAATAGGAGAAACCTCGAATACAGCATCTGCCCTAGTAAACTCATGAATCTGACCAAATGCAGCAGTCTCCTCACCAAATACAGGTTCACCTACTACAAACTCACCTTCTACGATCTCTACACTAACAACACGTCCAGAAGCATCCCAGTTCTTAACAAATCCATATGCAGTATATGATGCGGTAGATGCACCCTGATAAATCCTCTCTCCAACAGAGAAGGTAGCAGGTTTCATAAACGCAGTAATATTATCACCTAAGTCTGTTGTTTGTAATGTAAAATATGTTTGACCTGTTAAGGCATCACCCACAGGTGCACTAGTGAATGATATAGTGTTACCAAGATTAGCATCTGCAAGAGTTGCAGCAAGTCTAATTTGGTTATCTGCTAATGCATTTGCTACAGTAGCAGCAACAGCATAATAAGTTGTATTTTCTGCTAATGGATTTGGGAACTGACCAGTAAGTTGCTGAAGGGTTACTTTTGTCCCTGTTGGTATCTTAGTGTTATATGGGAAGTTAAGAGTGTTATTAGACTGCAATCCAACCCATGTATGAGTTACTCTTGCCTTAACTGTAGGAGCAGCTAAGAAACCTCTACCCTCATTGATAATTTGAATAGATTGTATAACTTCATTTTCTATTCTTGCCTTTGTTTCAAATAAAGATCCACCACCACCTTCAAGAACGATCTCAGGTACTGATACAAAGTTTGAACCACCATTAGTAATAGTGAAGTAATCAAGAACCTGAGTTCTTGTTAACTGAAGGTTATATGTGGTATTAAGTTCAGGTTTTAAAGTTCTATCGTGAGAATAGTTGAATGTAATGTTATCTCCACCAATTTTCAATATCTCACCCATATTGGATGATTTAAGTAGTACAGAAGCACCTGAACCTGTTTTTTGAGTAATATTAACTACTGGAGCACTTTGGTACTGAAGACCACCACTTTCTATATTAATAGATTCAACACCCTCATTAACAATCGTAGCATTGAATGCTGCATTAATTCCATTACCACCAGTAACTTCGATGTTAGGAGCAGAAAGATAACCAGATCCACTGTTTGTAACAGTAATACTATCTACAGAAGCATCTAATAGAGTAGAGATTGTTGCAGGATTAGCATGTGCCAATCCATTAACTGTCACAGTAAAGTCTTCGTTACCTGCACCACCTGGTATCTTTGTACCATCAAAAGTGATGACATCACCTAATGCATACGCACTACCACCTCCAGTAACAGTTATAGTTGCTATTCTTCCGTTACCATCTGTGGCAACTGTGAAAGTGGCACCTGTACCATTGACAGGAGCAACACTGGTTTGGGTTACCCCAGTAGTTGTTGTATCTGCGGTATATGTTCCGTTACCTGCTGGTTGAGTTATGGATGTGATTGTATCTACTGATCCATAGTAAGGATCATCAAATATAATAGATGGAGCAGCTCTATAGTTAGAACCAGGATTAGTAACACTAACTTCATCTAATGTACCACCACCAGACACCACAGTTGCCACAGTTGCCTGAGTTCCACTTATTGCACTGATGGATGCTTGTGAATCTGCACTGAACACATTATTGGTCGCAGCAGTACCAGTGCTGAACATAATGTATCCTTTGTTACCTGCACCTGTTCTTTCGTTCCTAAGTGGTTTAACTCTCAATATAGAGTTAACTTGGTCATAACTAATTACCTGACCTCTAGCAGTCTGGTTTCCTTGAGTTGCTTGTGATATGACAATTTCATTTACAATAAAAGTTCCAAGTATACCTGTAAGTGTCAAATCAACATAATCTGGTAATGTAACAACTCCAGTTGGTAATGAACTGTTATTATAACCAGATCCAACGTTTGTAACCGATACATTAGATAATGATCCAGAAATAGTTGCAAAAGCATCTGCCCCAGATCCAGATCTAGAAGATCCACTTAATTTTGGAAGAGATGAGTAATTTCTTCCACTATCACCAATAGTAATTGCTGCAATTCCACCTGAGGGGTAAATTGAATTTGTAGTGAATGATACACCTGTACTATAACCAACTTCGGGTGGTACTGCCATTGTGTAAGTTATTGTAGTATCAGTCTTTGCTGAAACTGTTTGTGTGCCAATAATAGGATCATTAATCGCTATAAAGTAACTTCCACTTGTAGATCCCTTAATATCAAAATAATAGAAGATGCCAGGTAAATCATTGACTAATATTGTAATAGAAGTCTGATCTGCAGTGATTGGATCTCTAACTTCATTAGTAATGTTCTTATAAGTGAAAATATCAGTATTTGCAGAATCCACAGTAAATGCAAGTGTCTTTCCAACATTACTTGCGTCAGAAGTGTCAAAAGTGTATTTGTGCCCATTAATAAGTTGTAATTGAGGTTCTTCAACGTAAACCTCTATAGCTCCGACATTTGCAGATGCAATAGTTGCAAAATTACGTTTTACAGTAAATTTCCTTAATGTTTCGGTACGGATAACCGTATAATCAGTTTTATTGTAACCTGATGGTGTAATACCCGAAATATTGACTATATCGCCCGTTGAGAGTTGATGAGCAAGAGTACAATGAACTTGTGCTTCAGTTTCTACTTCAGTTAGTGTAATAGTAAATCCAGAACCACCAGAATTGCCAAGATTCAAATCTGTAGCACTAATGGTGTCTCCAACGTTAAATGCAGTACCACTCTGTGTAATTGTAACATTTGTTACAGAACCACCAGAAATAACGATAGTTGCCTTTGCACCCACACCAGAGTTGTTAGTTGAAAGAGGAACTTCTGTATATGTTCCATTAAGGTAACCTGATCCACCTGTAATGGAAGACCACCCACCTTGAACTAAATTACCGTCTGTACGTTTCCTAAGATATGTCCAAGGCATTGAACCATCAGTTAGAGTACCAGATTCGTGAGTTGGGGCTGTAGAACTAGAAGTTCCACTTAAAGCTGCCTGATAAACTCTATCCTGAACATAAATTAAATCTCCTTGAGTGTATGCAGTAGTATTTGCATATGCAGCAATGAGTTTCATGCTACTTACGCCAAAATAACTAAAATGATACTTGCTGTTTATAATTTTACTCTTAATAATTCTTGTATAAAGATTATCCGCTACAGATACACCAATAGTATCACCAGGTTGTAAATAATGGAAACCTGCTGTAGTAATAGTCGCAGTATAGACATCACTAGTGGCATCTACTGCCATTGCCAAACTATTTGCAGTCTCACCCTGTACTTGTGCTACAACAGCACTTACACCTTCTCCACCAGTGCCAGTATTGTCAAATATCAATCTATCATTTACTTTATATTCCTTACCGCCACCTTCTACAAGATATTGGTCAACACCAGCAGATGAATACTTATTAGTTGCCGATACAGTCATAGAATCAGCAGTACCACCTCTAATAACTGGATAGTAACTGAAATACCCAATTCCATCTTCAAGATAGGTTAATACCTCACCAGTTTCCATTACAATCAAAGTTGTAGTGTCTTCTAGTGCCAAAAAGAAGTCAACTTTGTCATCAAGTTTCTTCCTCTTTGCTACAATGTTATCTGTATTCAAATATGGTGCTTTATACCTAATTGCATCTTCTGTAAAGTTTTTCTGCAATCCATTACCATCCCAGTTAACTGAATCTGCTTCTGAGTAGAAATTAGGTCCTACAAAGTATGGAAACTTCGGTTCTCCAGCAGATCCCTTAATTGTAGCAAAATATGCATAAACTCCATTTGGATATTCTGGAGTAACGCAAAATCTTCCATTATATTGGTCTAAATCTCCAGATCCTTCTATATACTCGTAATCTTCAATATAAGTCCCCATAGGGTCTGCTAGACCGCTTAGAAGAGCATCTCTAGAAGTCTTTACCCTATAACTAGAAATCATTAACTTATATGAGTTATATGGATCAGTATTCTCTGCATCTTCAAAAGCATAAGGTCCATATATGGGGTGTCCATCAAATGCCCAACCAATAATCGGTGAATGAACAGTAGGATTTAATTCCTGTAGTGAAGAATCAATATTATCTCTCAATAAGAATCTAAGTTGCTTAGGATTGTACATATATCCATATTCACCACCATATATCAAATAGTTCTCACCTTGTATTGTTGCTCCATTTGCATAGTCTACAGTTTTCCTATTTGTGAAGTCATTTTCGGAAACACCTAGTTCTTGATATGATGCTGCTTCGTTAAATGTTAATTCTGTCAAATTGGTCTGGAATTGTGCCCCAGTACCAGGATATACAATACTAACAGTTGTAGCACCTGCAGTATACCCTATACCTTTATTTGTTATGACAATACCAGTAACAATGTTGCTAGAAAGGTCTACTTGAGCAAATGCAGTAGCACCAACTCCATCTCCATCAATAATAACGTCTGGAGCACCGAAATATCCACTACCACCAAATGTAACAATAATACTTTCAATCTTTCCGTTTAATATAGAAGGATATGCAACAGCACCACTACCAGAAATCAAATTAATAGTTGGTTCATAATCATATTGACTTCCTGCATTAGTAATGTTAATTGCATCAATAGGACCTCGACAAGTTGCAGTAGCAGTTGCTCCAGAACCATTACCACCAGTAATTGTGATCGTAGGAACACTAGTATAACCAGATCCACCACTAACAACGTTAATACCAGTAACTTCACCAGATGTAATCACTGCTGATGCAGATGCTTGATTATCAGAGGTCGCTCCACCACCAGTGATGGATACAATCGGTTCTGTAGTATATCCACTACCACCATTAGTTACGTTTATAGCAGTAACAGATCCTTTTACTGTAACACTTGCTTCAGCAGGTGTTCCTTCATATCTCCAAGTAATTTGCCCTACTGCAACGTCACCAGAAGTATGTGTTGGATATAGTGTAGGAGATGATGTAGCTGCGGAAAGAGATCTATACCTATTTCCGTTATGTTTAACTCTTATACCAGAAGCATAGGATTTATTAAGTTGATAATCTGCTTCAAACTCAACTGTAGGAGGGTTTGTAATATCATAACCAGTTCCACCATTGATTTTAGTGATTGACTTTAATCCACCATACTTTTTCTTAGATTCTCCTTTATATGAGAAGAATGGGACACCATTTGAAGCAATACCTATCTGACCAACAGGAGTAGCAGTTTTGGTACTCTTAGTTGATGGTACAAGAGGTATTCTCTTAAGATATCTCTGGTTGCCAGGATTTAAGTCACCAGAACCAAAAGGACCTACCTTATGTGATGGTATACCTGTACTAGCAACAATGGCATCTGTACTACTTTTGTAAGTATTTTGCACATCTGCTGTAAACTCTCTAATACCTACGTTAATAGAGTTAAAGTCACTTCTACCATATGCAAATTCTCTAGCAATGTAAAATTCAAAGTTTGATATACCTCCAGATGGTGATGTGCTGAATATAAATTCAAATTCAGTATCACTAACAATACCTGCAACATCGTGTTGATTATTATAGATGTCTTCAGGAGCATTAAGGATCCTAATAACATCATCTCTCAATAAACGATGTTTTTCTTTTGTTTTAACAGTACAACGTACCGAACCATCTGGATTGACCTGTCCTAGGGTCGCAGACTCGCCTCTGAGTGCCTTTCTAACATTATATGTGTAACTATCCCATATTGGATCAATACTATCAAATCCAGGTGCTGCAGGAGTTGTAACCTTACTCTCTGGAAGGTAATACTTACCACCACTGGATAATACAACACCTCTAGTACCACCATAGACTTTTAATTGGATTTCCGAGTTGTCTATGTTGGAATATCCGAAAATCTTGAATGCAGCGAATACTTCTTGACCTGCATCATGTGCTACAGCAAGTGTATCCTCTCTAGCACGTGTACATCCTATAAATTGGGTTACAGTCTTATCTGTATAGTTAATAATCTCATCTTCAATTCTAAATCGTCCATTTTGCTCTGGCCAACCGAGTGTAGAGTCAACTGTGACTACTTGGTCAGATAAATTGCCACCAAGGTCTGCAGAAAGGGTAGATTTGTATGGTGTAACAAATGTACCTAATGAATTGTTAGTATCTACGTCAATTTCATATACGGTACCACTTGGAGTGAAAACTTCAACAACTCCTTTAACGTAAATTCGAGCAGAAGCAACATTTGGGTCATTTGCGTCGTTTTCTTGGTATAATACTTGTCCTACAAGGTCAATAGGGTTTCCAGAAACAGCAACCGCACGAATTACCTCTCTAGAAGTGTAATATGCGTCTGATGGTTTGAATATTCGGTCTCTTGGGTAGTTAACTTCCGATTCTACACCAAATAGTGTTCTTAGGACGAACTGGAATGACCTTGTTGTCCCTTTTGCAGCATAGAAGTCTTTAATTCTCTTAATTACAGTTGATTCAGTAACTCCATTTGCAAAATTCTTTGGATAAGTCGCTAAAAACTGTTCTTTGAACTTTCCAAGAACGTAAAGTGGGAAAATGTTGTTTAAATTAACAACTTTTGCTCCAAGTTCGTGAGTTGTAGCAGTAGTCTCTTCAAATTTGTAAGTTCCAACCTCTCCAACTGCCTTTACAGCGTTAAATCCTCTTCCACAGTTTTGAAAAAGTGTAGATCCCTTACTTTGGTAGTAAATGATCTCGTCATCTACCATTAAAAGACCTTCATCTGGAAAATCACGAGTAGATTCAACGTCAACTGCATCTGAAGTCGTTGTTAACGCTGAAATAAGTTTAGTTTCAGTAACTAGACCGCCATAATTGTCAATATTATAATAATCTGCCCAGTTTTGAATTACATCAAAACAATATCCTTTTAATTCTTGTGATTTATAGTAGTGTTTAACAAATGATATGAAGGTTGGATAATTTTCCTGTACAAACGAAGCAAATTGTCCCGTAACACTTAGGGATATTTGCGATTTCGATTCAGGACTAACCTCAGACGGTACTGGAGGTACAGATACCGTTGTGGTTGGCGTAGTCCACGAGCTAACCTTCCATGAAGAATTTGTCATCTGTTACTTAGTTATAGCTGGACTCTGGTATCACTCCCGTACCAGATAAGTTTGAACCACTACTGATAGTGTCTTCTATTACACTCACAGTCGTATTATCTATACCTATTGTCAAATAGGTTTCTCTCAATGAAATCAAATCATTTGATTCTGGACTTGCAGAGATCTGTAATTGATTATCTGTTATATTTGTAGCTTGAATGATTAGATCATTAACCACAATTTCACCCATATTGTAATCTACAGTGCCCCATAGACCATCAACATACTCAAATTCACCAGTTCCTTTAATATAATAGAGTCTCAATAGACCTGCACCGTCATCATTTAGGTAATAAGTGTTAAAATCATCTCCAACAACCTTAAATCCACTGCTGTATACACAGGGTTTTAGGCTTGTTCCTTGCTTAATGCGGTTACCATAGCATATTTTATAGTTCACACGTGCACCAAGTGCCACGGTCACGTTCTTTCTCATCTTGAGACGAGTGATATTTGAAGTAATTGAGACTTCTGAACCATCAATTATACTCTGAAGTCGAGAATATTTGAATTTTCCGCCAAATTTATTGAATTCTCCGCTACTATTCAAGACACTTAACGCAGCAAGCACTGCATTTTTCACTTGAGATGCTTCATTCCGCGTAACATTTGGATTAAAATACACAAAACTGTCAATATCAATGTATAAAATGGACGGATCAATAATTGTAGGTTGAATCGCAGCGACAGAATACTCTCTTAACCTTTTCAAAACAACATTTTTCTCAGAAAGAGATAATTTGTCTGCATTTTTTGGTTTAATTGCCAAGAAAACTTTTCCATATTCGGGTGGTTCTGCTTCTTCACCGCCATAACAAGAAATAGATCCTATATTTGGATAGATCTGTGGGAGAATTGCTTCATAATCCTGTGTCGAAACTGCTCTACCAAATGCAGAATAGAATTTAGGAGCAGAAAATTTGATTGCTTCTGTGCTTTCTGCTCTTGCACCTCCATCTGGGAAGGAAGTAGCAACTGTAGAGATGCCAGAAGTAATTGCATTTCCTAGGTTATCTCTAAATGTACCAATATTCTCGAATACTTTTAGACCATTTGCACCAGTTCCACTAGATGTAGAATAAGATACGCTTATGACATCTCCATTCTCTAAGTCTTTTCCAACCTTTCCGTCACCAAACAGAATTTCTGGGATCTCATATTCAGATTCTTCTAAGAAAAATACCTTAGAAGTAGAATCAATCTTTGTAATATCTGTTGCTTGTAGATAACGTTCTGTGACAGTTCCAGAAGTGACCTCAACTTTCATAGAAGTTGTGTCTGCATTCTTATTAGTAAGGATAAATCTCTGTCTTTGGTTTATATCTTTTACAAATGTATCTGTTAAAAATACACCTTCAAATAATGTAATACCTGTAAATGTTGCAATTCCACTTGTACTGTCAACACTCTGTGTCTGATCTGAACCAAGTGAGAATACAAAGTTATTATTATCTAATCCTGTAAAGTTTAAAACTAGTCCTTTATTAATTGTAACAGTTTTTGGGTAAGGAACTACAGTCTGAACTGTTATATCAACAGTACATTGTGCCGATCTTGCTGATTTTGGAGTGTATCCAATCATTCTAGCAAGTTTTACTACGTTTTCACGCAAAACAGCAGTCTCTAGGAACCCTTCATTGACTGCAAGGTTCGCATTGACTGCTGTATAGTAAGTATTGTACGCTAAAACGTCTAAAAGCACCGTCAAAGACGATCCTTCAAAGTCATAATCACTAAATTGATCTTGACTTCTTAGATAATCTTTAATTTGTGCCTTTATCTCGTTAAATTCGAGGGCGTTGACCTGATTAAATGCCATTATGGTTTAAATACTAAATCAATATTATCAAATCTTGGTGGTAAACCCATAATAACGTATGCTACGCTTACATCTAGATGATTTCGATCCTCAGTCCACGTTGTCTTAATCTCATATACCGCTACTCTAGGTTCATGAGTATTGATAGATTCTTTAATACGTCTCTTGAGTGCTCTTGCGTCGTTTGCATTAAAATTCTCAAATAACAATCCGATGATATTACCACCGAATGCTGGATCAAAAGGTTTCTCGTAGAAATTATAGAATACAATATTTTTGACTGATTCTTTTATGGCTGCTTCATTGTTCAGTGCCAAAATATCATTTGTCACCGCATTCTTTTCAAAAGTTAAAGAGAAGTCACGAAATGACTTCGATATTAATGCCACAAACTAACCTAGTAGTAACCTCAGGTATATTTATACTTCTTTTTGTGACTTTTTTCTCAATCCTCTATCACTGCGTGGATCTGTAATAAGATACCTGCAATATTCATTCCCATGATCGTAGAAATGATCGCTCATATCTACGGGAATGTTGGCATTTCTTTTGCCATCTACTATTCTATTTGCCTTGGCCACGGTACCTCTTCCTTGCCTTATTTCTAGACGTAGCAGAGTACTTGCTATGCTGCCCTCTACCTTGTCTTGTTTTCTTTGGTCTAGACTCAATCAAAGATTGACCCATACTAAATCTCATTGCCATAATAATTAACCTGCGAATACGTTTGATGAACCAGCTGCCACTGATGTGCAACCACCTAGTCCATCTCCTACTCTACCACAACCTTTGCCATTTACAAAGACCGTAGAACTACCACTTGATATAGAAGCGGAGTGTGGAGGACATGGATTACCTGGTTTTAAATGAATGGTGTTCTTATCTCCTTGACGGGAGACAGGTCTACCATTACAGAAGACGTTACCTGAACCCTGTGCTCTGTTCATTCCAGAACAATGGGATACATCTGCGTCTCCGACTCGTGTGACTGCTGGCATATTAATAATAGTTTGCTACAAAGGAACGAATACCTTCCCATGAATTATATATCTTCAATTCAAGTACGAAGGTTGCAGGTGTCTGTGCAACTAGGTTACCTGATGTACCTGCTTCCCATTGTACAGTAATATCAAAGAACCTACTGACATATACAGTACCATCCTGATCCAGATTATAGAATATTTTACCAGATGGCATATTCACTACTCTTTCGACTGTTATAGGGGTCATAGTATTATCAGACTCATTCTGTTCTACGTATTTGAATATATCAACAAAAGGATCCTGTAGAGTTCCCCCTATGTTAACTGATGTAGTGCCAGGTGTAATTATTAGGTCAGGTTCATTGTCAGGTGCCTGTACAGCAGCATCCACATTGGTTACATTACATACCTGAGGTGATTGAACACTACAAGATGCACTCACCGTTTCATTCATAGCAAAATTAGGTCTGGTTATATCCGTAAGGAACGTTGTTGTTCCGTCAGGAGTTATGCTGACTGCCATATTGCTCTGCTAATAATCCGTTCTTGACTGCTATTTCGTACATTAGACTATGAATGGTCATATC
>Ga0066865_10000226_pt1 | contig 14382 bp, 8 predicted proteins | sample ETN01SmetaG_2_FD_66433 | JGI IMG/M metagenome (GOLD analysis project Ga0066865, IMG submission 66433) | Marine microbial and viral communities from oxygen minimum zone, Eastern Pacific Ocean - ETNP2014F12-01SV265 | ecosystem: Environmental > Aquatic > Marine > Oceanic ...
ACAAGCGTTCTACCACCGAGCCCTTTGCAGTGGCCCCTGACGGCTCTGTGCGAACAGTGTGGTGACTTTGGTCGCGCTAAGTTGTGTTTTGTGATTTTTTCGTTTTTAAAAATACAGGGGACGACTTCCGAAGAGGAAACACTGAAATGTCGACGGGCACAAGCGCGCGCAGTCAAGCTCTGCATGAAGCGGGTGATGTTTTTGGCGATTGTGATGCGCTCCTGAACCTCGAGGACTTGGACTTGGTTTTCCTGTCTCCAGACGTGGTGTACCACGAGCGCGAGCCAAACGTTTTGGAATTTCTGGGCACCCACTGCCCAATGCTGCCCGTCGAGCCCGCAGACTACACGCCGTTTGCTTTGAGGACATAGCCTTTCATAGTCGGCTTGAATACAGTCTGACATCGTCAGCCTTGGTATGGGTACTGATATCGCGGGTGGCCTCGGTAGTCCGGCAGCGGCATGGGTGCATACGGCGGGTAGTCCGGCATGGGCATGGGTGCATACGGCTGGTAGTCCGGCAGCGGCATGGGTGCATACGGCGGGTAGTCCGGCATGGGCATGGGTGCATACGGTGGGTACATCGGCATCCGCTCGCGAGCGCCATCAGTGTACTGCGGTGCTGGCGCCAGGGGGCCGTAGACCGGTTTCGGGGTCTTCAAGCTGTACACGTAATAAACAGTGACAAGCAAGTTCACCAGGGACAGCACCAGCACGGACACAGTGCTGAGCTGCAGGGCGCGCAGCAAGTGTTTGGGTCCTAGGTCTGTCGTGGTCTCCGAATAGTACAGCGGAAGGCCGACAGCGTCCGGCGGCATCGCGCCAATCCAGGACGACTTGACGCTGATGGCGCTCGGGTTCAGAGTGGCGGCCTGCGTGATGCTGACCATTTGTACACCTTCAGGTAGCGTCCGCAGAATGCGCTCGGGGGTAACCACCACTGCTCGGTTCTCGCTCTTGGCCGGCGTAAAGACCATCTCGGACCTCGCCGTAATGTAGCCCCCACTCTGCAGCAGGCGGCGGCGAGACAAAGACTGGCACTGCAGGTCGTCCAGCACCACAAACGATGTCGGCATGATGCTTGCCACAGAGGTGGAGGTGGATTTCTTCAGGGCCTCCTCCATGACCTCCCTCATTTTGAGTAGTGCCATGGTTTCGTTGGGCAGACACGCGATTTCCAGCGGCACCAAAATTTCGATAATCGCGAGGCGGCTCGTGCCATTCTGAATTTCGTCCCCGCGCCCTTGGGCTTTGAGCTCGTCCTCCACCAAAAGCGCCATGATGTCAGCCGAGTTCACGTCCTTGTAGCGGCGGCTCGTGAGCTCAGAGGCAAACAGTGACTCGTTGCGGGTCATATTGTCGATGGTGCCCGGGACGCTGTGCAGGACGCGCGCGGGGCGCTCCAGCAGTCGCCGCCGGTTCTGTGCACTGTGGTACGGGACGAGCTGCGCCTCGGCCGGGCCCCGGAAGTCATCTCCGTCAGCGAGGGCGAGGTCTATGCCCAGCCGCCGCTGCAGCTGGTAAAAAGCGTCGCGCAGCGTAGACGCAATGCGCTGCGACAGCACCGAGTCGGCGCGCCCGAGGTAGCTCACCAGTTTAGCCCCTTGCGCCAGGGCCCGCAGCTGCTGCTGGTACGGGAGCTCCATGTCCACAAAAAACTGGCACCTGGTGCTGCCGTCCGGGGCGGAAGTGGCGTCTGAGATCGACACGAGCTCGCGGTTCAGTCCAAACACCAGGGCGTACACGTCCACGTACGTATTCGTCAAGTACGGGTGGGCGGTGAAAAACTCACAGGACAGGCCGATGCTCGCGCTGTGCCGGACCTTGGCGTACACAGCCTCTTTGTGCTCGTGCAGAGTCGAGTGCATGGTCACCAGCATAAACGTAAACGTGTCCTGCACGAGGTCGATCCGCGTTGTGATGTTCAGCGCACGCAGCGCGCTCGCGGTCCACGGGAGCTCGTTGGACTGCACAAAGGCCTTGCGGTAGCGGTCGTTGAGCTCAAAGACGCCGGTCACGACGTCGGAGTGCTCCTGCGCGACGCGGCTGATAAACGCCGACTCTCCGAGCGCGCCGGCATGGATCCAGTTGCGCAGGTTGACGTCCGTCTGGTTCACGATGGCGCCTGACGTGTTCATGTCGCGCGGCGTGTGCAGCGCGGTGATGGACTGCGTCTGAAAGTCAAACACGCCGTCCTCGACCTCCCAGCGGCTGATGCACCCGTAGTTGTTGCGCACGACCGACAGGGGGCAGAGTGTGAGAAGCTCCTCGGTGGGCAGCAGCTCCGTGCTCTCGCTGAGGGTCTTGCCGTTTGGCACGACAAAGGCCTTGTTTTGGCGCAGCAGGTTCCGGACCTTGATGCGCTTCAGCTCGCTCAGGAAGTAGATGCTGAACATGGCGGACACACGGAGCTCGTATGCGGACTGGCTGCTCGCCGCAAACATGCCGTGCTCTCCCAACACCAGGTAGGTCATTGAGCCCATGCCAAACTGCGGCGTCTTCATGCACACCGAGTCGGGGTTGATGTCGTCGCAGATCTCGTTCGAGTTGGGCGTGGTCACCCCATGGAAGTACGACACGCTCGACGTTAGCTCGCTCGCGTTTTGCACCAGGCCGTTGATCATGTCGATGCGCACGAGGTCCTCCAGCTTGATGGACGAGGACACGGTCGAGCACTGCACTTGCATCGCGTGGCGGAGAATTTGGCTCGAGGTCTGCACGCGCTCGTGCGAGACCTTGTTGGACGCCGTGTTGCGCACCTCCACAAAAAAGTCCAGGTACAGCTTCTGAATCATGGCGCTCGGGCTCTGGTCATAGGCGGACAGCACGGGTTGCAGCGTGTCGCGGCCCAGTGGGAACACATACACCAGGTGCTGGTGCGTTTCGACAAGCATGATGCTCGTGCAGACGGGCTCCTGAAACGCGCAAGTGTGCTCGCTCTGAAAGGCGGCGAAGGCGCTGCTGGAGGCTAGGGTGCACATGTACGCGGCCCCGCCTTGCGTCTGCGTGTATCCGATGCGAAACGTCGCAGAGTCGTGGGGAATGCCCTGGCCGGTAAAGCGCATGTCTGCATCGGTGATTGTCAGCGACACCCGGGCAAAGTCCTCAAAGTGCCCAAGCGGATCCTGGACGCGCAGAATTTGCACATCGACGTGCTGCGAGAGCGTGTCGGTCACGGCGAGCTCCGACATGACCGTGTAGGTCGACGCAATCACCGCCTTCAGGCTCTGCTGCGTGTATGCCACGGACATGTGCGGCCCAAAGAAGGAGACATCGGCGACCCCGACAAACCACTCAAACTGGATGGCGCCCTGCTGCACCGTCTTTTGCGCAAACCCCGTCTCGGCGTCGTGGTACGACACAAACAAATCGACCTGCACGCTGCCGTCCGGCAGCGTTTGAGTCGTCGCCACGCTCTGGTTGCGGCCCGCGCCCATGACACCGTGCAGGCTGAGCAGGGGCAGGTCGAGCTCGTCGCGCGTGCAGTTGGCAAAACCCGACAGCCCGAGTGGAAGGTGGAACATGGCCGAGATCTGCTGGATGCAGCATCCGGCGTCGCCCGAGGACTCGCCTGTGAAGCGGCACGGGCGCTGCGTGTCACTCAGGCCCATCAGCGCCCCGTCGGCGTCTGTTTTGGACACGTACAGGACCTTTCTTGTGCTTTGGCTTGCCGGGACCTTGAGCTGGAGCTGCCACCCCACGCCCAAGTCCGGGGAATCGATCCAATACTTGTCCATGATGACGAGCCCGCTCGACTGCACGCCGTCGATCGCCTGGGACACGTCGTCCTGCGCAAAGCGCACAAACGTGTAGTTGTGGACGGCACAGGACGCCTCGAGCAACGTTTGAATCCCGGTGAGCGGGGACATGAGCCACTGCAGTGGCAGGTACACAGAGAGAGACCACTCGCGGACGAGGGCAGAGGCCGCGAGCACGTTGTACGCGACGCGGGCGAGGCTGGTGTTGACGGCAGGCTGCAGGACTTGGTCTGCCCGCATGGACTGCAGAATGTCGCCGGCCAAAGCAACAACCTTGTGCGAGTCTGGCCAATGGTCCTGGTCTTGAAACACGACACTGAGTTTGACGCCGTCGCTAGAACAGGCCATGTTTTCAAAGCCGACCTTGAGTTGCCCCTGCTCGCATCTGCAGTCGTGCCCTCCAGGGATCGCAACGCATTCTGTGTCGATGGGGCATGCTGTATTGCCGGCACACGTGTCTGTCTGCACCAGTGCGCATTCTCGTATTGCAAAGGGGTCGGGCAAGGGAAACTTGGCGCACGTTGCTGCAGTGTACATTCCCGCCGCCGGCAGCGCCACTGAGTCACTGTACCAGCCCGATGCTGAACCCCGGTCCCAGAAAAAAGACGGCATCGGCGACGCGCACTGCTGCCGGTGTTGTGTCACTGCCCATGACGTGGTGTTTATGATATGTCCGTGGTACACGTTGCTGTCCAGCGGCAGCACCTCATCCAAACACATGGAGTCTCGAGGCGGGACGCATTCTGTGCAAGAAGGGCCTCCGTCGCAAAACTCGCCGGCGTCAAGGACTCCATTTCCACAGAGCGGGGATCCTGTACATGAAACATTGTTAGGGCACGCTAGCAGCAGGGGCACACAAAAACATGTTTTGAAAGGGGTCGGTCGAGCGCTTGAACTTTTTATATATACCCAAAGGATGCTGTGTTGACCTCTAGATGACCGTCCGAAACTATTCCTGTACCGGCGGCAGGCCGTGCCCGAGCCAATGACAATTCATGGTCATGATGCCGTGTTGTATCCGTCGCATGCTTTTTAAACTCTAAGTGACCGTCGAGAGTAAAATGAACTGGAACTGGAATGAGTGGCCGTCTAAAACTATTCCCACACCACCGGCAGGCCGTGCCCACGGAGACGCAAGTCTGGTGGGAAGCGTGCGTCGTCGACGCCACAAATAGACGAGAAGCGTTTGCGCAGGTGCCAGCCCTTGGCAGGGCCCATGCCAAAGATTGCGTTCCCGGCTACCGGCTTGTACTTGGTGTCAAAAATAGGACGGTAGCAGTTTTCCACCACCGGCGTCGCCTCCATGCCGCGGGCCTTGAAAATGAGCTCAGGGTGCAAGGGGCTCATCTTGCAAAAAAACTCGGGGTCGTGGTGTCGGTGATACTCAGGGACCACGTCCTGCGAGTACTTGGTATCGATTCGCAGGTTGTGGGGCTGAACAATCACGTGCTCCTGCCGCGAGGGCACGTACACCTCGATGATGCAGTTCAGAACGATCCGGGGGTGCGTGCACTCGCACCCGTTGAAGACGCTGTCACCGGGCAGTTCCTTCAGAAACAACTTGTCTCCAGGTCCGGAAACGGGCGTGTGGTGGCAGCCAGGCAGCATCGATGCCTTGGGTCGTTCACGCTCTTGGATGTACCGCAAGAGCAGTTGGTCGCGGGAGAGCTTGCGGGGGTCGTCCACGTGCCGCGTGCTGTTGACGTGGTCGTACAACTTTGCCTGCGCCACGCGAATCGCTGTTTGGGTGCAAGACGGCCCCAGAGGCTCGTAGGGGCATTTGCAAATGCTGGTCGCGGTGTAATACGACAGCGCGCGCGCCATGTGTGCCCGGGACTCGTTGTGCTTGGCTTTCACTTGCTTCGCGATATCCGCCTCCGACAGGCCTAAGATGTTGTCCACGACATACACTTGAGGCGTCGTAACATCTGCAGGTAGCTGTGGAACTCGCGGCGTATCGGCTTCGGCACGAGAAGCGTGGTGCTGGGCTTTGACTTGCGCCAGCAGCTCTGCCATCGAAGCACATGACAAGCCTTCCAAGACATTGGGCATGGTCGACTCTTTGTTTCGATTCAACTCGATTTGATTCAGACCAACCATAAAAATTGAAAAACAAAAAAAACACGTGGTTGTTTTTGACTTGGTTTGTTTCTGAGTGGCGCGGTGACATGTCGGGCTCGCGCCGCAGAGGTGCGCCTGTGCATGCGATGCGCGAGTCTACCTCCTTTCTGACGCACGGCGGCGCGATGCGCGAGTCTGCATGTTGTATGGCGTACGGTGGCGCGATGCGCGAGTCTACCTCCTTTCTGACGCACAGCGGCGCGATGCGCGAGTCTGCATGTTGTATGGCGTACGGCGGCGCGATGCGCGAGTCTATCTCCTTTCTGACGCACGGCGGCGCGATGCGCAGGGGCCGAAACGTGCTCTGTCGACACTTCCAAGTTCATGAGCTTACTGTACAAGTGCAACTCGGTCTCTTCTCACAATCCCGTCGAGGTGATGCAGTATTCGGCTCTGCAGGGCATCGCGCTCAAGAACGAAACACCCTTCCTGATGGGTTGCAAGGACATGCTTCGGATCTCGGAGGAGACACAGACTCACTTTTGCAACGTCGGCGGCACGGCTGCCGAAACAACCACCGTCTTGGTGCTGCACGAAAAGGGCATTTACCGGGAGGGTTTCATTGTGCAGGAGGACCACACACTCGACCAGATCTTTTCGGGCTTCCGCGCTGGTCTGAAGGAATGGCAAGCGTGTACGAGTGGCATCGCGTTCGCCTTCTTGCATCCTCAGACCTGCAAGTCTGGCAGTCCTACGCCGCAGCACCCGCCCCTGGAACTCATTGACTCTCATGTCACAGTCCAGGACGTGCCGAAAACAGCGTACAGCAGCCGGCACAGCAACCTCATGTTTCACCGCGCGGAGCGCGTCATCATTGCCTGCGACGACGAGTTTCTCATCCGCATCCGCTCCCCGATCCGACGCTACGACATGTTGCTCGACCCCGACCCGGCGTTTGACTTTCTGCGTTTTGCCGAGTTCACTTATCGTGCGAGCCCGTTCTTGCCGCTCGAGCAGGTTTTCGCGGATCACTGTGCCATCCAGGAAATCGACCGGCAGCACGCGTCGTTTTATTTGATGACGTGCGACGACCGCGCGCTGTGGCCCATTGTGCACGGGACGGAAGCGCTGCATGATCTGCCGGTTGACGGCGGATTCAAGCTACACGTGCACGTTGAAGACCCGGGCGTACATGTGTCGGTTCTTCCGGCGCCCGTTTCCAAGCCTGAAATGTCACCCTCGCGCGGCCTATACTGGGAGGAATTCGCGCGCGCGGGGTTGGATGTCTGTGACGTCACGGACCAATTCCGCAAGCGCAACCGGCAGATGCAGGGGCTTGACCTGCACGGGTGCAAGAAGTTTCTGAGTAACCAGGACATGATTGCGAGCCACATTGTCACCAATATGACGGTGCGTTTTTTCGCCCTGCAGCAGGCAGTGACTGGGGCGGGTGACGTTGATATTCACGCGTCTAATTTGGCCCGCGACAATGCCATGGTCGAGAATGCCTTTTTTGTGCATTACTGGGAGCAGCACGAGCAATTTTTCTCCACGTGGACCGAGCGGGCCGTGTCGCTGTACCTATCGGCGCGCTGGGATGATTTCCAATTGCAAAAGTGCACCCTGAACGACGCCGTCATGGCTCTTGCGCGCAAGGAGGCCGAGGTCGAGTCCAAATCGCGCGCAGTCGCAGAGTTGCAGGAACGGAACACCAAGCGACACGCCGAGCTGTTGAAGTGTCTCCGCAATGGCCAGCAGCGGCAGGGGGATCTCGCCCAAAAGGAGCAGCAGTATGCCGCGGAGGCCGAACGCTTTCACAAGCAAGTGCAGGAGCTCAAGAAGAATCAGGAGAGGCATATGGCAGCCGTGGACAAGTTTCAGGACGAGCGCAAGAAGCTTGAAGGCGAAAAGGTTGAGTTCAGGCTGAAAAAAATGCAGCTGGAGGAGCGCCTGGTTGGTCTTGACATCTTGGAGGCAGATCTTCAGTGCAGGATTCAAAGCGTCGAGATGCAAAAGGAGTCGCTCGGCGCTTTGCTGGCAAAGTCTGAGAAGCAAGAGACCGAAGCCAAGGAAAAGGTCGACAACATCAAGGACCACAAGAAAAAACTATGCTCTCGCGAGGCCATCATACGGCAGCGCGAGGTGGCCGTGGAAGATCGCGAGGCGGCTGTTGGTGATCGCGAGGCGGCCGTGGAAGATCTCGAGGCAGTCGTGGAAGATCTCGAGGCGGCTGTTGGTGATCGCGAGGCAGTCGTGGAAGATCGCGAGGCGGCCTTGGAAGATCGCGAGGCGGCCGTGGAAGATCGCGAGGCGGCTTTTGAAGAGCGAGAGGCGGCTTGGGAACAGCGCGAGGATGTCTTGGAAGATCGCGAGATGGCCTTGGGACAGCGAGAGGCGGCCTTTGCAGAGCGCGAGGCGGCCTTGGGACAGCGCGAGGCGGCTTTTGCAGAGCGAGAGGCGGCCTTGGGACAGCGCGAGGCGGCCTTTACAGAGCGAGAGGTGGCCGTGGAAGATCGCGAAGCAGCCGTGCAAAAGCAGAGGGAGCAGTTTGACGACGACCTCCGTGTGGTGCAAGAAACAAAACAACAATTCCAAGACATTCAGAACCAATTGGTGGAGAAGGGGGATACGATTTTGGCCTTGGAGAATCAGTTGTCTGAAAGCGAGGCCCGTGGCATGTGCGACGCCGCGACTCAGATGGACACCGCCATCCCCAACACGAGCGCCGTGGACGAATACATTGGCAGTATTTTTGATCTGTTGTGCCTGCACTGCGGGCGGTATGCCGGAAAAATTGCAGGAATGCTGCGCGAGCATCTGGCGGGACTTGGCTTAAAGAGCATGAATGAGGACGACCTGTTTGTCTTTGTTTCTCAGAGCGTCAAGGTGCTCAGCACTCTTGCCAAGGCGGCCAAGTGGTCCTTCAACACGAACGCCAACGACCTGTTGAACAAGTTGCAGTCCGTTGACTTTCCTGAGCAGGATGATATTTGCAATTTCATGCTCAGTCAGCTGGACCCTGCCCAGATTCTGGTCATGGCCCCGGGCATCGACGACCTGAAAAACCTGGTGTCGGAAATTCGCGAATCACAGCAATTCACTGACTGGTTGCTCTGCGAAGAGTACCTCTTGTTTGTTCGCATGGCCATGGAAAAACAGGCCGAACAAGTGCTCGCGTGGCAAAGCTCGGCACACAGGCAGGAGGCTGCCAAGACCGCATGCATGGCGGAGCTGCAAGTGTACCCGACCAAGACCATGATTGCGCGCAAAATCCACTCGTGGATAGAGCTGGAGTTGTCTCGCCTGGATGACTTGATTGAGCTCGAATCAGACTTTATCACGCGCTACGTCAAGAACGAGCGCTTGTACAAGGTGCCCGCGAAAGAGATTGTGGAAATCTTTGCCATGAGGCATCCTGGCGTTTTACAGGAGCACGACGTGGGCCTGATCTTTCAGCGACGGAGCTCGCGCGTGCTGTGATGCAGGACCAAGTATGCACGATAGACAGAGTTTATTCAGTATCGCCTTTGTGTTCACCCGGACGTTTAGGGCCGGAGTTTTTGAGTGTGTGTATGAGGACTTCTTTGTGGTCCTGACAGTTTGGGAAAATAAAGTGCAAGTCTTCCAGCACTCCTTGCATAAATACCCCGATATCGCTGAACATGGGCCGAGCATGTGCGGTCTCTGACCCCTGTTGCTTGTGTCTGTGTACAATGCCGGGGACGTCGTGCTCCAAAAATGAGGCCAGTCTTGTGTCCGCTTTGGGTTTCTCCACCCTGCGGCAGGGGCTTGGTCAGGGGCTGGCGTGCGTGTTTTTTGCGGACTTGCTTTGAATACGTGAGCGTGCGCGAATTACCGGACTTGCTTTGAATACGTTAGCGTGCGCGAATTACCGGACTTTCTTTGAAGACGTTAGCGTGCGCGAATTACCGGACTTTCTTTGAAGACGTTAGCGTGCGCGAATTACCGGACTTTCTTTGAAGACGTGAGAGTGACTTTGTTGCCGCGGCGCGTCGCATGCATTTTCTGCCAAACTTCGTGTTAGTCTATATACTGTACGTTGTGCTGTTGGTAAAATACAAGGGGGGAACCTCAAATCGTTGCTGTGTTCTGCGCTTTTCCATCAAGAGAAAACTCGGAATCCTGTCGCATGTGTTAGGATGTCTACGAGCAAATCACGTGAACAATGCCAAACGGAGTGTAAGGGTATCACCTGAGCGTTTCAATCCCGTGCAAAACCTGCACGTTGGCAAATCCTTTCTTCAAGCGCACGTGTCTATAAATGCCTATGTTGGGAGTGAAAATAGTATTAGAGGATACTCTCGGCTGCGGGTCGCATGCAGGCAAAGGCCCTTGTAAATGGTGGCGATGCATGCAGGGGCATGAGTAGTACATTTCGACATACGCAGACTCAGGTTCCAGAATTGTCCCTTGTAAAAAATGGTAGGTATGTGCGCAGTAGGACGGCGGTCGTTCTTGGGGCAAACCCAGGTGACGATTGATTCGTTTGACTCTGCGCCACAACATGCGTCACGCTCGGATACTGAACGCAGCAAGTGCGAAAAACAAGTCGACCTAAAAATGTGGTTGCCTCTTTTGAACAGGGGCTGAACGACTTGGTCCACGGGCGACCCATGATGACAACGTCGTAGGCTTGTGTGTCTATGACCTTCATCTTTTGTTTGTTTGTAGTCTGTGGGGTTTCTGGTTTATACTGCGACTACCTCTGATGTCTCTTTTCTTTTTTACCGGGGCTATCCATGTTTTCTCCGGCTTTCCCAGGTTTTCCATGGCTTTTCCATGGCTTTCCGGGGTTTCCACGGATTTCCCAGGTTTTCCATGGCCATGGCTTTTGCTTTCCGGGTTTTCCATGGCTTTTCCATGGCTTTCCTGGTTTTACACGGATTTCCCAGGTTTTCCATGGCTTTCCGGGTTTTCACTAGGTTCACGCGAAGCTCGGTGGTCAATTGACTGTTTACGCGAAGCTCGGTGGTCAATTGACTGTTGACGCGAATCTCGGCGGCCAATCGGCTGATTACGCGAATCTCGGTGGCCAATCGACTGTTTACGCGAATCTCAGCGTTAAATCGGCCGATTACGCGAAGCTCGCCGGCCAATCGGCTGATTACGCGAATCTCGGCGGCCAATCGACTGTTTACGCGAATCTCAGCGTTAAATCGGCCGATTACGCGAAGCTCGCCGGCCAATCGGCTGTTCACGTGAATCTCAGCGTTAAATCGGCTGTTCACGCGAAGCTCGCCGGCCAATCGGCTGTTCACGTGAATCTCAGCGTTAAATCGGCTGTTCACGCGAAGCTCGCCGGCAAATCGGCTGTTTACGCGAAGCTCGCCGGCCAATCGGCCGATTACGCAAATCTCGGCAGCCAATCGGCCGATTACGCAAATATCGGCGGCCAATCGGCCGATTACGCGAATCTCGGCGGCCAATCGGCTGTTCACGCGAAGCTCGCCGGCAAATCGTCTGATTACGCGAAGCTCGCGGGCAAATCGTCTGTTTACGCGAAGCTCGCCGGCCAATCGGCTGTTCACGTGAATCTCAGCGTTAAATCGGCTGTTCACGCGAAGCTCGCCGGCCAATCGACCGATTACGCAAATCTCGGCAGCCAATCGCCCGATTACGCAAATCTCGGCGGCCAATCGGCCGATTACGCGAATCTCAGCGTTAAATCGGCTGTTTACGCGAAGCTCGGTGGCAAATTGGTGCATTTCCGACTCGGATCCTGCTTTTCCAACTCGGATCCTGCTTTTTTACCAGTGAAAGCATGGGTGACAAACAAAAAACGAAATCAACACAGTTGCCAGTTTGCAAGTTTTCTACAGGTACGCCAAGACCAGCAATGAAAACGAGGGGCGTCAAGCGCGTGTATGAGCAAACTGAGAACGAAAGTGAAGACGAGAGCGACTCGGACTATCAAGAAGATGCATCCGGTAGTGAAGAATCTGACTCTTCCTGCGATGCAGTCACAGAGAGCAGTGTGGAAGACGAAGACCCGACAGGCTCAGACGCAGCCAGCTCTGAATCCGACGACGGAGACGACGACCGGGATTCTTTCGTGACCTGTGATAGTGATGTAGCACGCGATGGGGGTTCCGAGTCGGATGGCGACGAGTCACGTGCTGCGGAGCCGAAGGAGCAGGCGAACATGGGCAAGTGAGTTGAGACAGAGACCTTCTTACAACGTAAAAACTTCATGCACGCACACACAGTAAAGACTTTAAATTGCTTTGCGAGATGCCGTGAGTGCCATCGCCGAGCAGCCGCGCCAGCAGAAACGTCATGTTCTGGTCCCAGGCGAGCACCACGCTCTGCATTTCCGGCTGCGGGCATTCCTCGGAATACCCGAAGTGGTCCTGTAGAGCCACACTGTCGCGCTTCCGCAGCATGAACATGGCGTCGGCGACGTCCCGCTGCGGGATGGCTGCCGAGCCGTAACGCCGAGGGCAACACGGCTTGCTCCCCCGGCGCGTGCGTTCAGGCACTTTTGCGGCCTTCATACTTTCCTCCGCCACCACGTACCGGTTCAGCAGCTGTGGGCACAACAGCAGGGGCAGCGGTTCCTCGTACCGCAGGCCGTGAAACACGTACCCGCCAAAGTTGTCCACGATGTTCATCACGCGCGCGGCCTCGTCTGTCACCGCCACCTGCTGCGTCTGCATGTTGTGCATGATGTCGCCGACGTGCAGGCGTGGCAGGCTGGCAGTCTCCTGCTCGATGCGCTCTGTGTTTGCCATGCTCTCCTCCCGGAGATTCACCGCCGGAAACGCGCGCAGACGCTCCCCGGGGCTCCTGTGCGCAAACACGCAGTAGTCGTTTTCGCTGCCGCCCAGGGACCGCAGAGCGCTGTCTGCGTGCAGGACCATGATGTCGTGCCCGGGGCCGAGCCAGAGCGGGATCGGCCCGACGCCGTGGGAGGCGTCCAGGCACCCCTTTGCATGGATGACGCTCGCGTCGTGCGCGACCTCGTCTACATACAGATTCTCGTACACGACCCCGGCGGCCTCCACCACGAGCTGCTCGTGGGCTTGCGAGGGGTGCGCGAGCAAATCGCTCTGCAGAAACACCTTCAGCTGCAGCAGCTCGGCAGCCTTGGCCAGGCACCGCAGCCGGTTTCGCCGCGCCAGGTTTTCCAGGAACCAGATCTCTTTGGAGTCTGTAAAGTCCCCCGCCGTGCACTCGCCGGTGATGTCCGACTTGACCGCCCGCATGAGCTCTGAGCCCAGACTCGGCACAGAGCTTACGCACGCCAGAAAAAAGCCGGGGTTGTCGCCGCCCACTTGCTCAAAGAAACCCACCATGCCGTTGCGCACACACGGCTCCCAGACGCAGCCGTCCCGCGCGGCGTGGTCGGCGTCCGCAGCGCCAGGGAGCGCGGAGAGCTCGTACAGCTGGTAAAAGTTGACGGCCCCGGCGTCGTAGTCCTTGCCGACGGCTTTGCGCGTCGCGTCCGAGCACTGCAGCGTGCACGACACGCCTGACCACCAAAAGTCCTCTTGCTGTTCCGATGGCAAAATGTCGCTCAGGCGGGGAAGGGCGTCTTTGTTGTACAACAGGGGCTGGAGCGCGCTGCGCATGCGCTCGGGCGTCCTGGCCATCTTGCGCATGGCACTGTCCTCGCCGTGACACCGGCAGATCGAGATGCCGTTGAAGATGTTCTCCGAAGTAAGATCAAGCGACCCCAGAGCCGCCGTCCACGGAATGCTCGTGATGACTCCGTCGAGCGAGCCGCCGTCCTGCGCCATCTGCAGGTTCACGGCAGGCGCGACCACGACGCCCGGGTGCCGGCTCTCGATGCCGGTTTTCTTTTCGTGGTACGTCTCGATCGTGTTGACGCTGCGCGGCGCCAGCGCCGGAAACATGTATTGGTCGTGGACATATTGCATGCAGTCGGAATGGGGCGCGGCGGACTGGTATGCGTCTTATATATAAAACGGCAAAAATGACACGAAAAAGCACGCACTGGATGTTGTCGAGGCAAGCGAGCGCGGTGAATGGTTTGATGCGTCTTATTTATAAACCAGCAAAAACGACACAAGAAAGCACGCATTGGATATTAGAAAGGTAAGAATGCGTCAGACAAACACAAAGGTCTCCCCGGGTGGTTTGATGCGGGAAACATAAAAGGCGACGGCACAATAGTTCAAAACTAGAACAAGGCACAATGCCCCCACTGCATATAGTGCGTATTGCAGCACCGACATTTGCTCTCGGGCCTTGTACAATTCATTTTCAATAAGTGCGCTGAAGTTGTCAAGACGTAAGCTTGCGCGCACGATCGCTTCCAGCTTGGATTCAATCAATTTCCCCGTTGCCTCCACGGCGTACATGCTCTCGTTGATATGCAGGAGAACGTCGACCCCGGGACACGCCATGGGGTGGGCAGTCATGAGAGTGCGCTGTCCTCCCACGTTCAAAGGCTATATACCGTTTGTGCGTTTTGAAGAGACTTCACCCAGCCTTTCGCGTGTTCTTCTGTGCTAGCGATCAAGGGCTGCCGCGGGAGCTGCTTCTAGTGCTTTACCAGAAATGTATAAAACAAAAAAAAA
>Ga0066865_10000227_pt1 | contig 14368 bp, 8 predicted proteins | sample ETN01SmetaG_2_FD_66433 | JGI IMG/M metagenome (GOLD analysis project Ga0066865, IMG submission 66433) | Marine microbial and viral communities from oxygen minimum zone, Eastern Pacific Ocean - ETNP2014F12-01SV265 | ecosystem: Environmental > Aquatic > Marine > Oceanic ...
GGAACTAAGGTTGCTAGGATTGGAATTGTTGAAAATCCAAAAGCATATGAATCTACTTCTACTATTACAGATGATAGAGCAAGTGCTATTAATGGAATAATTTTAAAAGGATTATCTCCAAATGATGATGACTATAAGACTACTTCCTTTGAATCTAATTCTTATGTTACTCAACAGGTAGGAACAGGACAAACTGCTGTTGGAAGAGTTATATCTTATGATAAAACTACTGGTGTTCTTAGGTATTGGCAGGATAGATCTCTGGTTGGATTTAATACTGACGGTACACAAAAGACATCTCCTACATATGGATATGGATTAAATGATTTTACAGGAACTACCGCAGCTGGTGGTAACTTAAAAATTGTAGGTGGTACGAAAGACTTATATATAGACAACGGGTTTGGATCAATCGCAAATCCTGGTATAAGTACAGTGATAAATAATAAAACATACTATTTGGGTCAGACTTTTATTAAAGGTGTGGCAAATCCAGAAGTTGAAAAGTACAGTGGTACTGTACTTTACGTTGATAATAGACCTTCTATTACAAGGTCTGCTAACCAGCGAGAAGATATTAAAGTCATTTTGCAATTCTAAGGTAGTAACTTAACAGATATGGCACAAGAAACTAATCTCAATGTATCGCCTTATTTTGACGATTTTGATGTAAAGAAAGATTTTCATAAGGTTTTATTCAAGCCAGGATTGCCAATTCAGGCTAGAGAATTAACAACATTACAGTCGATCCTCCAAAATCAGATAGAGCAAGTAGGAACTCATCTGTTTAAGGAAGGATCTTGTGTTATTCCAGGGCAAATAAACTATAACAATAACTTATTTGCGGTTGAGGTTGAAGAAAGTTTTTTAGGTACTAGTATTGTAGATTATACTGAAGATTTACTTGATGAAATAGTTAGTGGATCTAATTCTGGTGTAAAGGCAAAGATTATAGACTATATGGAGTCAGAATTCTCTCCAAGAGGATATGTGACTCTATTTGTAAGTTATCTTGGGTCTGGTGTTAATGATAAAGATGTTTTTGATGATGATGAGACTTTACTACTTAAAGAAAATGTAGTATCTGAAATTGCTCAAATAACCTTACAAGCAGGTCAGGGTTGTGCAAAAACTGCTCCAACAAAAGCTACATCAGTTGGATCTGCAGTATTCTTATCTGAAGGTGTATATTTTATAAGAGGTCAATTTGTAAGAGTTGACAGTGAAATGTTGGTTCTTGATCCTCACGATGAGAATCCAACATATAGAGTTGGTTTAGAGATAACTGAAGAGGTAATTACTTCAAGTAAAGATCAGTCTTTGACTGATAATGCTAAAGGATTTAATAACTTTGCTGCTCCTGGTGCAGATAGATTAAAGATTAGTGTAAAATTAGCTAAGAGACCTTTAGATTCTGAAAAGAACGAGAACTTTGTTGAGTTGATGGTTATCAATGGAGGTTCAGTATCTCATATTGATGATAAGATTAAGTATAATGAACTTGGAAATGAATTAGCAAGAAGAACATATAGTCATGCTGGAGATTTTTATGTAAAACCATTTACAATCTCTGCAAAAGAATCATTAAATGATAACAAGGGTAATAATGGTGTATTCGGTATAAATCAATTAACTTATGGTAATCAAACTCCAAGTCCAGATTTAGGTACATATAAAATATCTCCAGGTAAAGCATTTATTAAAGGATTTGAAGTTCCTGTAAGAAATGTTGTATATCTAGATTTTGAGAAGACAAGAGTCAAAAAGGTATTAAAAAATCAAGCAGTAAACTACTATACAGGACCAACTCTAACTGTTAATAGAGCATATGGTTGTCCTAGAATAGGATTTACAACAACTTCTAGTATTAGTCTTAGAGATTCTAGAATTGGTGCTAATGCTCATGTTGCATCAGGTAAAGAGATTGGTGTTGCAAGAGTATATGATTATGCACTAGAGTCTGGATCATATTCATCTGCACTTCCAGCAACTAATGAATTTGATGTAACACTATACGATATTCAACCATACACTGAGTTAACAGTAAACCAAGCAATAACTTTAACTGTACCTACTTACATCAAAGGTAAATCTAGTGGTGCAACGGCACACTTAAGGTTTGGTACTACTACTGGAATTATAACTGCATATAACTCAAGTGGAACATTTACACCAGGTGAAAAACTAATCTTTAATGGTGTAGATAATAATAGAATTGCAACAGCAATAACAGCACATTCTATAGGTGCAGTTGAGTCTATTCATAGTACAGTTGGTGTTGGTACATTTAATGCTGACGTTAAACCATTTACAAAGATTGCTTATGGTAATGTAAATATTACACCTAAGTCTGGAACAGCACCTGGAATATCAACAGTTACAGTTCCTGGTGGTGGTTTTAGAAATAAAGTAAAAGCAGGTGATTTAGTATCATTTACTAATCCACTTTTAGGTAATACAAATGTTAAAACATTTGCTGTAGTTGATAGTTATACTGATGATAATAATATTATTATTGCAGGTGTAACTACAGTTGCAGGTGTTTGTGATGGTGGTCTTCCTGCTGCAGCAGCTCAACCAGTTGATTTTGAATTAATTGGATCTAAGTTCCAATCATCTACAGATAATAGTCTCTACACACCACTACCTAAAAAATGGGTTGCTAATGTTGATTTAACAGAGTCTAATATTACAATTAGAAAAGAATATGATGTAACTATCACTGCTAATGCTACTAATACTATACAAGCAGGTCAAAATGAGACATTCTTGGCATATGATGAAGAAAGATATGTTTTAACTAATGATGCAGGTGTTACTGAGGAATTAACTCCAGATAAACTGCGTTTTACCAATGGTGGTAGAGAATTAAGAATATTTGGATTATCTGCTACTGCAGGATCTGCAAGATTAGTTGCTACTCTTAATAAGATTAATATTAAGAACAAAGTTAAAAATAGAATAAGAACTAACTCAATTATTGTTGATAAGTCTAAATTAGTAACTTCGGGTGTTGGTACTACATCATTAAATGATGGATTAACATATGGTAATTATGGTTATGGATTAAGAGTTCAGGATAATGATATTTGTCTTGGAGAACCAGATGTAACTAAAGTTTATGGTGTATTTGAGTCTGGTGCTACTGAAGATCCATTAATTCCAACAGTTAGTGTATTCAATATGAATGGTCCAACTGGACGTGTTGATGACTTAATTGCTGGTGAAGAATTTGTTGGTAAAACAACAGGTGCAATAGGTCTTTATATTGAACGAATTAATAGTGCTAAAGCAGCGTTTGTATATCTAAGTGATTTAAGATTTGAATTAAATGAGCAAATTGAATTTGTTGAGAGTGGTATAACTGCTACTATTAATGATTTTGATCCTGGTGATAATAACATTATGGATAGGTTCTCTTTAGATAGTGGACAAAGAGAGACTATTTGTGATTATTCTCGTCTTATTAGAAAACCTAACACTAGAGATCCTAGAAAGAAAATAAGAGTTATATTTGAATCTGCAGAATATGCATCTACTGATGATGGTGATATAACAACTGTTTCTTCTTATGATCAGATTGATTATTGTGTATTACCTGATGTTAGAGAGAACACAAGATTAAGTGATATTATTGATATTAGACCAAGAGTAACTAATTTTGATTTAAATTCAACTGCAGTATCTCCATTTGAATTTAATGCAAGAGTATTCTCTGATGCTACAAACTCTGCTAAGAATATTTTAGCGTCTGACGAATCAATTAATATTCAATATTCATATTATCAACCAAGAATTGATAGGATATATTTAACTAAAAGTGGTCAATTCCAGTTAATTAAAGGTATTCCTTCTGATACACCAGTTCCACCTATTCCTATTGAGGATGGATTGGAAGTTGCTCTATGTAAGTTGCCTCCATATATCTGTAATACTGAGAATATAGAAGTATTACTTAAATCTCATAAGAGATATAGGATGCAAGATATTGCATTATTGGAAGATAGAATCCAGAATTTAGAGTACTACACTGCACTCTCTCTTCTAGAATCTAATACAGAAAGTTTGTTTATTCCTGATAATGCTGGTTTAACAAGATTTAAATCTGGTATTTACGTTGATAACTTCTCAGGAACAGCAACTCAGTTAAAACTTGGTAAAGTAACTAATAGTGTTGACCCTGCAAATCTTGAATTAAGACCAACACACTTCACTACTGAAGTTGATATGTTGATTGGTTCTAGATCTCTAATTGGTATAGGAACAACTGCAAATCCAACTGCTGATCCTAGATTTGTTACGGATTTAATTGGAAATGGTATTAAGAGAACTGGTCAATTATTAACACTTGATTACAACGATGCACCAAGAATTGTACAGGGATTTGCTACTAGAGTTGAGAATGTTACTCCTTATCTTGTAACTACTTACACAGGTAACATTGTACTATTCCCATCATCTGATATATGGATTGACCAAGTTAGACTTCAACCACAAAGAATTGAAGTTGACAACTATACTCAAACCCGTAGACAGTTAGAATTTGATGGTTATGATCCACAAACTGGTTTAGGACCTGTTAGATGGGGTGCATGGAATACTACATGGACTGGATCTAGTACTAGCAGTAGTTCTAATAGAATACAGACAGGATCTAGTTCTAGAAATAATGGAAGTGCAATTGTAACTACAAACTCTTTCCAGACTACAACTACTACAACTACCACTAGAACTGGTACTTCAACCAGAGGTGGTGAGAGACTTAGAGTTAGTGAGCAAGTAGATACTGTAAATGAAGGTGATAAGGTAGTAAGTACCTCTGTTATCGCATTTATGAGGTCTAGGAATATTGAATTTACAGGACGTAAGTTTAAACCATTAACAAGACTTTATGGATTCTTTGATGGACAAGATGTAAATGCATTTATTGTACCAAAACTAATCGAGATTAAAATGATTAGTGGTACATTTACTGTTGGTCAACTTGTTACTGGAACAATGGCTGCAGGTACAGTTACTGCAACTAATGCAGCAACTCCTAGATTAACATTCAGAGTAGCAACATCTAACCATAAGTTAGGACCAATTGCTTCACCAACTGATGTATTCACTTCAAGTCCTTATGATGAGACATATACAGTTCCAGAAAGTTATTCAAGTTCTTCAATTCTACTTAACGTAGATACTGTATCATTAGCAGACCAAACACAGGGTCTTTATAGTGGTTTTATGAGATCAGGAATGAGACTTAGAAGTGCTACTGGTGAAGCAGAAGTTACTGCAATAAGACTATTCAGTGATCATGTAGGAACAGTTATTGGATCATTCTTCATTCCTAATCCAAATATTACATCTAACCCATCATTTGAAGTTGGAACTAAACTATTCAGATTAACAAGTAATTCTACTAATAGTACTATTGGTGGAATGACGGGAACAATGGGTGAAGAGCAATACTTTGCTCAAGGTACAATTAATAATATGCAGGAGACTATCAGATCTACTAGAAGACCTAGATTTGATGTTCAAGCAACTTCTGAAACTCGTCCTGCTACAGATGTTACATCTACTCAGGCAGTAAGTACAAGTAGTGAGACAACGAGAGTCCCATTACCACCCCCTCCTCCACCTCCTCCACCCCCACCTACGCCTCCACCAAGGCCAAGACCACCTAGGCCACCTAGACCTAGACCTAGGCCAATACCAGTGCCGCCACCGCCTCCACCAAGGCCAGTGCCACCCCCACCTCCACCTCCTCCCCCACCACCACCTCCAAGGCCACCTACGCCTCCACGGAGACCTGCAAGGGGCGGTAAAGACCCTCTAGCTCAATCATTCTCTGTCCAAAATGACGTTGGATTCTTTGTAACCCAAGTAGACATTTTCTTCAGAACAAAAGATCCACTGCTACCTGTAACGGTACAGTTGAGACCGATGGTTGCTGGCGTTCCTTCAGAAGAGGTTTATCCTTTTGGAGAAACAATTGTAGAGGCAAAAGACATTTTTGAGTCAGCAGATGCTGGAACACCTACTACGGTTAAATTCCCATCACCTGTTTACTTAGAACCAAAAACAGATCATGCTATCGTTCTACTATCACAGTCTAACGAATATACAGTTTGGATCTCCAGAATGGGTGAAGTTGACATTACAACCCTTCTGCAACCAGAATCTAGACAGGTTGTTGTATCCGCACAACCAAGTCTTGGATCTCTATTCAAGTCGCAGAATGGTTCAACATGGAACCCAAGTCAGTATGAAGACCTTAAGTTTAGTCTTTACCATGCTGATTTTGTTGAAAAATCTGGAACAATATCGTTCTACAATCCAGAATTAGCAAAAGGTAATAACCAAATTGCTACATTGGTCAAAGATTCTATGGAATTTAATTCCAAGAAACTTATTGTAACAACGGATGATCTTGTAAACACTAGTGGTTTAGTTCTTGGAAATACAGTTATTCAAAAGAATGCTAATGCATCTGCAAATTATGTTGGTGCTGGTGGTTCTGCAACTGGTGATCTAAGTATTATCAATGCTGGTATTGGATATACACCTACAAATGGTTCTCAATTTACATTTACTAATGTAGCTTTAGATTCCTTCAGTGGAATTGGTAAAAACGCAACTGCTGACATCACAATAGGTACACAAAGCGGTACAAGTGGTGTTGCTATTGCTGCAACCATTAATGCTGGTGGATCTGGATATCAGGTTGGTGATGTTCTATCAGTACCTACAATTGGTAATGATGCTTTGGGTAGAAATATGCAACTATCATTAGGTGCAGTTACTGGAATTAATGAATTAGTTCTGGATGATATTCAAGGTGATTTTGAAATTAGTAGTACAAAACCACTTCAATATATCAGTCCTTCTACTGGAATTACCACTATGGTATCCGTTGGATTTGGTTCTGATGTAACTATTAGTGATTATGCACTAAACAGTTTAGAAGAAGATGGTATGCATATTAAAGTGAACCATAAGAACCACGGTATGCATCAAGACACCAATAAAGTGATTGTTAGTGATGTACATTCTGATACTAAGTTAACTACTTTATCCGCAGAGTATACAAACTCTAGTTCTGCTGCTATTGGTATTGCTAATACTGCAGGATTTGAATCCTTTGAAAATGTTGGTGTTGCTGCTACTAACCCTGGATATATCAGGATTAATGATGAGATTATTTCTTACACTGGAATTGCTGCTGGTCAGTTAACTGGAATTACTAGATCTGTTGATCAAACAACTCCATTTACTTATCCATCTAGAACACCAGTTGAGAAGTATGAGGTTAATGGAATCTCTTTGAGACGTATCAATAAGACACATGATCTTCAAGATGCTACTCCTACAAGATCTATTAGTCTTGATTCTTACTACATTAAGATCAATCCATCTCTTGATGGAACAGATCGTAGCACTGGAATTGGATTCCCTAAATTGTTCATCAATGAATCCAAGTCTGCTGGTGGTGAAGAGATGCATGCAACTCAGAACATCCAGTTTGAAGCAATAAGACCTGTTGTTCAGACAATGGTATTACCAGATACCAACATCAAGGCAGAGATGAAAAATACTACTGCCAGAAGTATTGATGGTATTGAACAGTCCTTTATTGAGACTGAATCAATTCCAATCAATATTGAAGATGATACTTACCTTGATTCACCAAGAATGATTGCCTCACGAGTCAATGAACTTGCACAGTTAGACAGTCGTCCTGGTAACAAGTCTATGGAAGTAACATTTACATTATCTACCTCAGATGGTGATATCTCTCCAGTCATTGACTTGGATAGAGTTGGTATGGTTCTTATAAGTAATAGAGTTAATGCTCCAATCACTGATTATGCTGGTGATTCTAGAGCGTCTACAATTGCTGAAGATCCTACATCCTTTGTTTATGCTAATAAACCGATTCAATTAGAAAATTCTGCTACTTCGATTAAAGTCTTAATGGCAGCATATACTAATACGGCATGTGATCTGAGGTGCTTCTATTCAATATCAAATGATTTAGAATCCGATCCAATTTACTATCCATTCCCTGGATATGATAACTTGGATATCAATGGAGCAATCAGAGATATTGCTAAGAATAGTGGACTACCAGATAAGAAGATTCCTAAAACGGATGTTCTGGCTCATGGTAGTGATGAACTTCCATTCACAGATTATGAGTTTAGTATTGACGATCTTCCTGAGTTTAGATACTTCAGTATTAAGATTGTTGGAACTGGAACAAATCAAGCATATCCACCAAGGATACGTGATCTAAGGGCAATCGCATTAGCATAGTATGTACAATCCACGTTTTTTAAAGGTTGAAGGTCATAGTTATCTCGTAAGAGATACTATGTCCAATGCCATTGTTAATACCGATAAAAAGGGATATGAACAATACATGACTTTGAAGAGAGCACGAGGAAGAGAAAAAGACAGAGTTACAGCTCTTGAAGATGAAATTCAAGGGCTTAAGTCTGATCTAGGTGATATTAAATCTATGTTAGGACAACTGTTAGATAAGTAAAATGGCAAAACCATCAAGTCGCCAAGGACTAATAGATTATTGTAAGAGGCAATTAGGTGCTCCTGTATTGGAGATTAATGTTGCAGAAGAGCAGATTGACGATCTGGTAGATGATGCTATTCAATTATTCCACGAACGTCACTTCGATGGTACTACCCAAGCATTTTTAAAGTATAAAATAACTCAAGAGGATATAGACAGAGGTACTGTTGAATATCCACATGAAGGAGGCAAAGTTGGTATTGCTACTACTTCTGTAACAGATAATATTCCTGGTCAAGGGAATGTAACTTTTAATTGGTATGAGAATGGCAATTATATAAAGGTTCCACCCTCAGTTATGGGTGTATCAAAGATTTTTAAATTTGAAGGTGGTGGTGGACTTTCCGCTGGAATGTTTAGTATTAAATATCAGTTATTCTTAAATGACATTTATTATTTGGGATCAACTGAATTACTAACATATTCAATGACCAAGAGTTATCTTGAAGATTTGGATTGGTTATTATCAACTCAAAAACAAATAAGATATAACCAGAGAGAAGATAGACTTTATGTTGATATTGATTGGAGAACACAGGTTCCAGGTAACTATCTAATTTTAGATTGTTATAGGGCACTTGATCCTGCTACTTCTGATCAGATTTGGAATGATAGATTTTTAAAACCTTATTTAACTGCTCTTATTAAGAAGCAATGGGGTATTAACTTAAGTAAGTTCCAAGGAGTTAAATTACCAGGTGGTATTGAGATGAATGGAAGGCAAATACAAGATGATGGGCAGAAAGAAATAGATGCTATTCTTGAAAAGATGTCTTCTACTCACGAATTGCCACCATTAGATATGATAGGTTAAGATCATGGCACTTAACCCATTTTTCCTACACGGATCTAAAGGAGAACAGAATCTTGTTCAGGACTTAGTGAATGAACAATTGAAGATGTTTGGTATAGAAGTTTATTACATACCAAGAATTTTTGGTAATGAAAAATCTGTTATGGAAGAAGTTTCTAGATCAAACTTCGCAAATGCTATTCCTATAGAGGGATATGTTGAGACTTTTGATGGATACTCTGGAGCAGGAACACTTTTATCTAAGTTTGGTGTTCAAGAGTTAGATGATTTGACATTGATTATATCTAAAGAGAGATATGAGGAAGAGATACAAAAACGTATAGAACCATTAAAGGGTGTCAAGTTAGCATCTAGACCAAAAGAAGGAGATTTAATATACTTCCCATTAGGTGATAGATTGTTTGAAATTAAGTATGTTGAGCATGAAAAACCATTCTATCAATTACAGAAGAATTATGTGTATGAATTGAGATGTGAACTATTCATATACAACGATGAAGAGGTAGATACTGGAATAGACTTTATTGATGATAATGTGGAAGAAGAGGGTTATATTCAGTCCTTTACACTTGCTGGAATAGCATCACAAGCAACTGCAGTAACAACTCTAGTTGATGGTGGTGTTCGTAATATTATGGTATCTAGAAGAGGTTCTGGATATATGCAACCACCTCAAGTTGCATTTTCGTCTGCTCCTACAGGAGGACAAACAGCAGTTGGTATTGCATCAATGATTACTGGTCTTATAGATTTCTGTGAACCAGATCCAGATAAATCTAGAGTTCAAGCAGTTAACCTAACAAATCCAGGTTCTGGGTATACTGTTGCACCTAGAGTTGGTTTTATGACTGATACTGGAGGTGGTGCATATGGTGTGGCAAATATTGCTGATGGTGTTTGTGGTATTATTACTATCACTAATGGTGGTGGTGGATATATTGGAATACCAACGGTAGCATTTGCACCTGATGGATATAGTGGTATCGGTAGTACAACTATACCAGCAGTAGTGCATGCTGTTGTATCTGCTGCAGGTTCAGTTACTGAACTTGTTTACGAATCTTGTGGTGGATGGTACACTGGTACACCAGAGATATTAATTGCACCACCAGTACAAACTGGAGGAACTGGTACATTTAATAGAGGAGAAGATATAGTTGGTACTGCAAGTAGTGCAACTGCAAACGTTAAAACTTGGAATGCTGTAACTAGAGAGTTAAAAGTAGGTCAAATTGTTGGAACCTTTGTAAAAGGCGAATACATTGTCGGACAAGAGACTGGAACAAAGTTTGCTATAAGTGATCTAAATAGTGACGATAATCCAGATTCTGGATTTGCCCAGAACACTACAATAGAGTCTGAAGCAGATAATATTTTAGACTTTAGTGAAAGTAACCCATTTGGAAATGTATAATTATGTTTGATCATTTTTACCATCAAATTTTTAGAAAGACTGTAATCGCATTTGGAACTTTGTTCAATGGAATCACTATCCATAGGGATGGTGCTTCTGATGACCCATCTGCTATTATTAAAGTTCCATTGGCATATGGACCAACTCAAAAGTTTTTAGCAAGAATAGAGCAACAACCAGATCTGAATAAACCAGTATCTATGAGTTTGCCTAGGATGTCATTTGAGTTTACTGGTATTGAATATGATACTAGTAGAAAATTAGGTGCGACTCAAACATTTACTACATCAATCAAAACTGATAAAAAGGATGTTCGTAGAATTTATATGCCAGTTCCTTATAACATGGCATTTGAGTTAAACATAATGACTCTTTTAAATGATGACGCTTTACAGATTGTAGAACAAATACTTCCATATTTCCAACCAAATTATACAGTTACTATTGACTTAGTAGAGAGTATTGGAGAAAAAAAAGATATACCAATTACTTTAGAGAATGTAAGTTTTGAAGATAATTATGAAGGAGATTATACATCAAGAAGAGTTTTACTGTATACATTAAACTTTACTGCTAAAACATACCTGTTCGGACCAGTTCCAGTTGCACCAAAAGATCTTATCAAGAAGGTTACTGTTGGTATTACACCTGGAGAAAGAAGTTCAGCATATGGTTCTGGTCGTCAGATTGCGTATGCTACACCAGTTGCTACGAAGAATTACACTGGAAATGTTATTGCAAATCTAGCAGAAGATGTTCTTGCAGGTGCTACTGTTATACCAGTAGATGATCCTGCAGGATTAGCAGCAAATACCTTTATTGATATTAATAATGAGACGATGTATATTGAATCTATTACAGGTAATAGGTTGACTGTAAAACGTGCTTCTTATAATACAACTGCCATTGAACATGTTCGTGGTAGTGATGTTAAGGGAATAACGTCTGCTGATAATGATTTAATAGAAGCAGGTGATGATTTTGGATTTGATGGAAACTAATCATGAAAGACAAATTTGAAGATCTAAATGATACTTTTGATATTACACCAGTAGAGTCTGAAGTAGTAAAAAAAGAACCTAAGAAACCTGATAATGTCTCTAAGTCAAAAGAGATTGATATTGATAAAGATTATGAGTATACTCGTGGTAATCTTTACAGTATTATAGAGAAGGGCCAAGAAGCACTTGATAGTGCGTTAGAGATTGCTGTGGATCAAGGACAAGCAAGAGCATTTGAAGTTGTTGGGCAACTTATTAAGTCTGTTGCAGATACAACAGATAAATTAATGGATCTCCAGAAGAAGATTAAAGAAGTAGAAGAAGACAATACAAAAGGACCAACTAACGTTACTAATGCAATGTTTTTTGGTTCTACAGCAGAACTATCAAAGTTATTAAAGAAAAATAGAACTGAGAAAGAAGATAAATAGAAAAAAACTGCGTTTGAAATGACGAGTAAGTCCAAAACTAAATTACCCCCCAATCCAGAGATTGAAGGATTAAGAATAGTGGACTTAATCATTACTGAGATTGAAGAGGCTCACATGAATAAAACATGTGGGAAGGGTGAATATTATTGTTATGAGAGTAAAAAATGCAAGAAAATTCCTAAAGGATCACATATGAATTCTAAAGGTCGTCTTGTACCAGATAATGATGATGGAGATGATCAAGAGGATGGTGGAGATCAAGCAATTGATCCAGGTGGAATGAGCACTGAGAACGTAGTACTTCATACCGCTGATGGTAAGAAGTTTGCTGAGATCATTGATCTCATCAGACCAGAAGATGTTATGCCTAAAATGAATGCTGCTGATCAATGGATTGGTGAAGAAGATTCTTATGCTCAGGCAAAAAAGGAACTCAAAGCAACTAAATCAGCAAGAGATCACAGACATAACACTATTCATAAGTCTACAAATACCAAAGGTAATGTAGATGTAAATGAAAATCTTGATGATAAAAGAAGAGCAAATGTTCAAAAACAAAAGCAACAGTCTTCCCAGACAGTTGCATCTGCTCAAAAGTCACAAGATTCTACTCGTCAAGTATTTGCTAAACGTGCCCAAGCAGTTGCAAAGGCAAAACAAAAAGCAAAAGAAAGAGCAAATTTATCTAAAGAGATAGATAGAAAGGTTGCTGCTGCTACTCAATCAGAAGAAGCAGTCTCTAAAAAACAGCAAAGGTTTATGGGTGCAGTTCTTCATGCGAAAAGAACTGGTGAATCTTCTACACCAGAGGTTGCAAAAGCTGCTGGTAATATGAAGACTAAAGATGTAAAAGATTTTGCATCTACAAAGCACAAAGGTTTACCTGAGAAGAAAAAACAATCGGAGGAACTCCAAATGACAGTTGATGAAGCAGTAAGGCTACCATCAGAATTCGGCAATCTTATGATGGTTGGTGTGAGTTGGAGAGGTAAGATGTATAACATTAAGATGTTCTTCCCTCAAGCAACTAAACCAACAAGAAAGGATGTTCAAGATGAAGTAGTTAAGGTATATCCTGGTTGTAAAGTTCAATACTTTGATCAGTATGATCTTGCTAGTCAGGAAGCCCAGTGGGATAATGACAGTAATCCAATCATCAAGGTAACTAAAGAAGAATTAGAGATTGAAGAATCTAAATGTAAATGCGATTGTGGTAAAGTTCCATGTATAACATGTGGTGGAGATCATCATAAGAAGGAAGTAAAAGAAGCAAAGGCAAAGTATGACAACACTAAATCTCCTGATTATGAGAAGAAGAGAAAGGCTCTTGCTAAAAAGCATGGTGGAGAGGAGAACATAAAAGGTCATCCTCAGTATGAGAATCGCTTTGCATCACATACTGCTGGTATGTCTGATGCTCAAAAGGATGCTGCAAGTACTAAAGTAAGTAAAGGTTTTGCTTATAAAATGGGTAGAAGAGCAGATAAAGATGCTTTTAGTAGAAGGAAGAAAGAAGGCAAAAGAGGACAACCTCAACAGTACCGTAAGTCTGCTGATAACCCAGAATGGGAAGGTAGATTCCCATATGGTAAGTCTAATATCAGACAGGGTAAAGGATCTTTTAAAGGTTTGAAGAAGGAAGAACTTCTTAAGTCTTTAAAAGGTTTTATGGGTGAAGGTAGAATTGCTGATGCTATGAGAGCAAACCTCGAAAAGTTGAAAGCAAGTGAGGCTAAGTCTTCAAAAAATTTAGATAACTTCCTTAAAAAATCAAAGAAAGTTCGTGATGACGAGAAGAAAGCACAAGACAACTCTTAATAAATACAACTACGGGACTTAAAAAATCATGACAAGACTTATCGTAAAAGGAACACATGAAGTTTTAGCAGATTCAGTTGGTGCTGGTACTAGTTTTAACAACGCAACTTGCGTTCGTTTAGTAAACATTTCCAGCAGCGATGGCAGAACTGTTACTATTGCATCCGATAATACTGGTAACACTACTATAGGATCTTTTGCATTATTAGCACAACAAACAGAAATCATAGAAAAGAAACCAACAGATATTGTTTACGTTGGTGGTGGAACTGATGTAAAGGGAACACCAATAGGATTTACAAACTAATT
>Ga0066865_10000228_pt1 | contig 14360 bp, 3 predicted proteins | sample ETN01SmetaG_2_FD_66433 | JGI IMG/M metagenome (GOLD analysis project Ga0066865, IMG submission 66433) | Marine microbial and viral communities from oxygen minimum zone, Eastern Pacific Ocean - ETNP2014F12-01SV265 | ecosystem: Environmental > Aquatic > Marine > Oceanic ...
CGGCGTCACTGCGGGACTGGCCTGGGATTGTACCAGAGCCCAAGCAGAGCAAAGGCTGTTTTTAAAAACACGTGTTTGTACTGAGGCGTTTTTAAAAATCCCACTTCGAAGGTTTCTGTCTCGGGATCACTGCGGGACTGGCCCGGAACTCGGCTTGTCAGAGCCGGGTAGGTGTTTTCAAAAACGTTTATCGTACCAGGTGTCCAAAACCGAGGAACGCAGCCCGTCCTCATTGTGTTTGGGCGCGCATGCCAGCATCAAAACGGATGCAACTGAAGGACCTGCAGCGGCGGCTGGATTTGGAGGAAGAGTACAGCCACTTTCTACAAGGCCAAGTGCACGCTCTACATAAACGACTGTTTTCGCTGACCAACTGCTTTGTCATCATCTACTTTGACGCCAGCAAGGATGTTCTGCAGCCGGCTCTGCTGGCGGCGAGACTGGAAGACGGCGTACTGTACACGGCGGTGAGTCTCGGGTTCTCCTGCAACGACGTAGTGTACCACTCGTTTCCGTTGATAGAGCACTGGGCGATTGTGCACCTGGTCCAGACCAGTTCTGCGGGTGGCTTTCAGCCGAATTGGGTGGTGCAGTTTGCGTCGAAAGAAACGTTTAGTGACTCTTTCTTTGTCTTCAAAGAGCAGATGGCAATGCAGTGCTTTTTGTCGATCCTGGGCTAGTGCGAGAGAGTGCTAGATGTGCTTATGGGATCAAATCATCATAAAACTCAGGAATGTTTATTTGCCTACGCATTCCGGGGCAGTGTACATAGCCATCATTTGCCTGTAGACAGCCTCCTTTTCACCCCCGTAAAACTGTCCGATCTCGGGCATTTCCAGCACCGCTGGTAGCGCGGAGCCCACATGTGTAGTCCAGAGCGACTCAAACAGCAAAAGAGCCAGAGTGTATGCCGGTATGGCTTCCGACACCATGTCCCCCGCGTGCCTGGCAATGTGCTCCTGCGCGGCCTGCAGCACAATCAGCCCTGGCTGTGCGGGCACGCAGTTGAAAATCTCGTGGACCGCGTCCATGACCGTAATGTTAATCCTCCACCGCAAAGAGTTCATGACTTCAAACTCGGCGCGGGACTCTCGCGTGGCGTCGACAGGCATGCCGCGGAGGTGCCGCGCGGCTTTGCTTGCGACCCACTTGGTGATGCCCACTGAATACGGCGCAAAGTCCTCGCCGTCGCCGACGTATTTCATGGCAAGGCCAAAACACGCTCCTGCAATGATTTCCACACTGTCGATTTCCTCGTCCCGTGTTTCGTCCACGCGGTAGTGCAGTCGCAAGAACCGCTGAGCAAGCGCGATTGCCAGAACCAGGGTTCGCACCCCCTTGCTCTGCTTGCCGGTGCAGCGCAGCATGCGGTCCTCAAACATACGCCAGAGGTCGCGGATGCGCGCTGAAATAGAGGCGCTCGCGGCCTCGATCCGATGAGCTGCCACAAAAACACGGGGTGGTGATTGCTCGTGCTCAAAGGCCTCAGCCTGCCGCTGCATCCCTGTGAGTATGTTTTGCAAAACCGTGGTTTTGTTTTCCTCCGTGTTCAGGGCGTCCATGATGAGCGCAGGTGGGACGGGCCCCGTCGCAGGCTGCCAGCACACCCAGTTCAACCTCTTGATGTTCCCACGCGGCGTGCGAAATCCGGCTGGCGAAACCTCGCGAGTGGCAGCGCGGTAAACGGGCGTTCTTTCGGGGTCCTGGTCTGGGCTTTCGCATGTTTCCCCTGGATTGGGCCAGAAGCGTTTGCTGGTCGCCTGCTTTCGATGCAAAGAACCCTGCCATTGCGCCTCCTTGCCCCTTTTGGGCTTGAACATGCCACACAAGGACCTGTCAGTTTTCGACGCCAAATCGCCCATGCTCGACAGCGTTTGTGCCCAAAATCTTTTCACGTGTTTTGCAGACAGCGGCGGGTCGGTGCTCGTGGGACTGAGTGAGGCTGGTGCTGGGGCGACGACGGAGGGAAGCATTCCAGTCTGCCTGCTCTTTTTTAAAAATGGTCGTTTGGGTTGGTTTGTGTGAACACTTTTTCTTTTCTTCCAGTTCCAGTTAATTTTACCCTCGTCATCTCAGCTTTGAACCGTTGTTAATTAGCCTTCCGCATGGCATCGCACATGCTTGATTGTGGCTGGATCAAAGGCTTGGGTCGGCTCTTTCTGCAGCTGCTCCCATTGGTTTTACCAATAAACACCTGATCTCTCTCTCTCTCTCTTGAACCATTGTTAATACAGTGGCCTTATCGCATTTGTTCTCGAGGGCGTCTGGTCGCCTCAAAAAGTGGGTCGCCTGGACTGGATCATGCACATTAGCACGCATCGACGCCTGTTCCCCACTTTCAATTTTTGTTTCAACGCATGCTTCTTTTCCGACCCACCTTTTGAACGTGGCGATGGCACATTTGGCGACATATTTTGTGAAGACGACAGATGGGCGTGTTCATGGCTCCATCCTATTTGCAGCAATATACACTAGTTTCAAATGGCAATTTAGGCATTATCATACTCATGTTTGATTACGCTTCTATGCTCCACTGTCTGCGTATATATAAACGGTCAGCACTGGGAATCTGACAAAGTGTGTTTATCCCGCGTATGAAACAGGGCCCCTTGTTTTCTGCGTTGATTTTGTTGTCGGTGACAGCACACTTGTGCGCGGCGGAATCACCGTTCTATGTCTCACTGACGGCACAACTGTCGTTTGCGGAGGACAGTGGTATCGTAAACGAGACTGCGGTTCCGCCCGCGTTTGAGACTAACCTGCGCCACTTTGTGGCGGATACCGCGAACACACGATGCCAGCAGCAGTGCCATGTGGAGGGCGGCAACGTGACGCTAGAGTCCATGGTGTCCCACGGGGACTATGTGTTTGACGTGAGCTTGCGGATTTACACCGATGACGCGGCAATGTCTCTGAAGATTGCTGCCGGCGGCGTGTTTTTGCCCGAGAGCGTCTTCAAGTCATGGGACCAACAGACGGTTGTCGACCTGAGCACGGCGCTGCTCACCACGTCTCAGCAGACGCTGGGCGTCGTGGAGGGGTCGTCCACCCGACCGGTCACCTGCGGCGATGGCGTGGCGTCTGGAGCGGAAGAGTGCGACGACTTCAACACGGTGTCAGGCGACGGCTGCTCGGCCGACTGCAAGCTCGAGACGGGGTGGATGTGCAAAGGCGGCTTCCGCAGTGCGGACGCCCCGAATGTGCTCGGCCTGAAGTTTGTGTCGGACACGGTCAACGGCTCGACGACCTACACTGTGACCACGCAGCCCGAGTCGTGCCCGGTCTCCGACCTGTGCCGGCAGGGCGACCTGTGGCAGCCCGACCTGTGGCTGGACAAGTACGGCGAGGGCGTCGACATCTCAAACCTCCCGCCGCGGGGCTATTACTGCATCGACACGTGCGCAGAGTTTCCGACCCCGACTGGTTTGCTGATGAACACGATTGAATCTGACACACTGGCCACGTGCGCGCTCAAGGACCTGGACGAGTGCATTTTTGGGCTTGCCGTCTGTGACTTTATGAGCTACTGCGTGAATACCGAGTACGACCCCGCCACTGGGCGCGGCTACGACTGTTTCTGTGACCCCAAGCACTTCCCGACCGCAGAGAACGGCGTGGCGTGCTCGGACAGCGGGTTCGAGGTCGTGCTCATGATTGCGGGCAAGGAGGCGTACGACCCGGGCGAGACGCCGCCGCCGGACCTGGCGGTGCTGGATACGGTGCGCTCGGCCTTCCTCGACGCGCTCATCGCCCTGGGCATCTTCAAGGCCAAGATGAACAAGACGATCCTACTGGACTCGGTGCACGACTACCCGCCGGAGCTGGTCCGCGTCATGACCGAGGACGGCTACGCGGGGCGCGGCCTCTACCAGGTCAAGGTGCGCATGAGCGCCGTGCTGGTCAACGTGGCCGAGTTTGTCACCTCGACGATTTTCACGGACCTCTCGGCGCTGGAGGGCGTGCTCACGGACTCGTCGGCGTCGTCGGCGTACAAGCTGTTCACGGAGCAGCGCTGCAGCAACGAGCAGGCGCGGGCGTGCGGCGCAGACACCGACTGCCTCAATGGCGGCACGTGCAACGCCGGCACCCCGGCCGTCACGCTGCGGTCGCTGGACGCGGGGGGCACGTCCGCGCCTTTTTACACGTCGAGCAGCGGCATGTCGGTCATCAGCGTGAGCTACGACAACAGCCAGACCGGGTGGCACATGCGCCTGCGCTACACCCCGCAGGCGGACGCCGTCGCGATCCTGTACCTTCCGCGCCTCGGCAACCCGGCCACGGCGGAGCAGATGTCGACGTTCTTCCCGGACGAGTTCCCCTGCCTGCCGTTTGGCACGGGCGCGATGCAGCAGCGCCGCGACAACACCGTGTGCTGCCTCAACACCGTGCAGCGCGACTTCACCACCGTCGAGGCCTTTGGCGCCTTTGTCAACAACTCGGACTACCCGCACGTGCAGGCCATCCAGGCGCAGCGCGCGTGCTACCAGCGCGGGGCCGCGCCGACCAACAACACGCGCGACCTCCTGAACGGGACGCTGGATTTCGTCGACGGCCGCTTCCAGGACATGACGCGCACGACGTCGACCCTGGACAGCGCCAAGACCAACGGCTACCAGGACGTGCTCGTGTTTGTGGCGTACGAGGACGTGCTCCTGGGTGGTGGCATCGTGACGCGGATTACCGGGGGCAACAGCTTGCGCTTCTTCGTGGGTATGTCGTTCCTGCGCCTGACGGACTCGCCGTTTTTCAGCACGTCGGTGTCGAGCCAGGAGATCAGCAGCAGCATCACCAACTCATACATATTTTCAACGACGGGCACGACCGAGTTCACCTTTGTGCGGGACGTGGACGTCGACCTCATCGAGGTCATGAACAAGACGTCGCAGCAGACGCTCAAGTTTGCGCGGATCCTGGTGACCGTGCCCGCGTCCGTGACGGCCGACGACGTGCACAACCTGATCCCCCTCGACTCGATCATTGCCCGCGTCGGCTACACCAAGGACACGAGCCTGGCCATCCAGACGGTGTACCCCTGCCTGAACCTGTACACGGGCCAGCCAAAGGCCGAAATCGACCTGCTGCTGCAGGAGCAGGCGTGGTGCGCGTTCCAGGACGAGCTGTGCAAGCCGCTCGGGCCGGCGCCCGTCAACGTCGGCGGCATGGTGACCTTTATCGTGCCGCTGCAGGGCGAGAGCTGGGCCAAGGACGCCGCGCCCGCGCTCATTACGCAGAAGCTGTTCCTCGACTTTGTCCTGGCGGTCAAGGACGCCAACGGCATGCGCACCATGACCAACGTCGAGACAAAGACCGAGCTCACCGCGCTCGCGGTCAACACCATGTGCACAGAGAAGAAGCTCGAGTCCAGCATCGACGACATGTTCAAAATCGACCTGCATCTCGGGCTCACAAATTCCTCGTCGCTCATCAACACGAGCTTGGAGTCTGCGTACGACGTGACGCGCCTTCCGGGGCCCGTGCACCTGTCGCGTGACGTGTCGACGACCGCGGGCAACGTGCTCACCATGGTCCTGCTCGGGCGTGACGACGTGTTTAGCCGCGAGTACTCCCGAGACTACTCCCTGGAGATCGAGGACCTCCTCACCGTCTACTTTTTGTCCACGGAGAAGAAGGCGCAGGTCGACGCCCTCGTGGCGGCCGGGCTGGCTGTCAAGCAGGAGGTGGTCCCGGGGTCGCCGTCGGAGATCAACCTCCGCCCGACCGAGCAGCTGCTCTCGATCTGCCCCATGCAGGCGGTGCGCGGCGCCCTGGGCTGCATCACGCGCTTCGAGGTCAAGTCGCGCACGCTCGACCGCCGGACCAACTCCATTGTCAGCATTGCGCCCGAAAACGAGGACGACTATAGCACCAAGATGCAGGACGCCGCGTTCTGGACGCAGATGATCCTCGGCGACACCGAATTCGGCAGCAACGTGGGTATGCGCCACGCCGACGCCATGAACACCGAGTTCAACTTCAACAGCCGGTACCGCAAGGCATACATGATTTCTCCGGTCGTGCCGTGGCGGCAGTCCGAGCTGCGGGCCGAGGGCTTTGAGTCTGAAATCGGGCTCGCGCAGTACTCCATCTCGTTTGCAATGCTGGCGTTCGATCAGGTCCGTCCGTCACTTTCTTGCATGCCTCCCTTGCACAATGTATAGACACTCATAGCATGCGCGCTCTAACACGATGCACACTGCAGAACGTCGGGACTTCATTCGAGCCGGTGGCACAAGTCGCGCTGCCCGCACAGCTGCCGATCCCCGTGGATGACTTTAAAAAGAACCTGGACCTGCAAAATGCCCTGGCGTCCGCCTACGCGCAGGGCCTCGGCCTCGACCCGAACGCCGCACAAGTTGACCCAGACTCGATTCGCCAGGAGCTTGTCAATGAGACCGACACTGGCAGCGGCCGCCGCCGGCTCCTCAGCACCTACTACATCACCCTGTTTGAGGTGCTCATCAAGTTTTACGAGACGGAGGAGACTGAGACCGGAGAAAGCGTGGCCCAGCAGAAAGCCGCCGAGATTGTCGACGCTATTACGGATATTGAGAGTAGTGTCGCCGATGTGGTCTTTGAAAAGGTCAAGGCAGCGGTCGAGACGGCATGCTCGGATTGTCCTCTCCCGCAAAAAGAGGACATCAAACCGCCCGTGGAATTGCGCGAGGCGATCAAGAACACCGTCCGGGATGTGGCCAGTTGCATGAATCCCGATGTGAGCGTGGATCTGACAGACCTCGGAGGGGGTACCGCAACGTGTGAAAAAAGGACGATTGACGGAGTTGAATACGAGATAAGCGCACGAGGCCCGCTTACCCAGGCCGAGTGGGACTCAGTCGGGGGTGCGTATGCAATCTCAAAAGGACTTGACGGAATGAAGGCCTCTCGAAAGGGTATCGATTTTTGCGGTGAAATTCCGGCACATTTCCTCGAAGGCAATGCTGACGCCAACACAATGTGGTCCAATTTGCGAAGTAAATTCTCATCATGCTGTCTCTGTCAGAATCAACCAAAAATCCCCCGAAGCAAGAAGGATTTCGTCATGGATTACAGCTGGGGCATTCCACTGCAAAACATCCAAAATCGTCCTGAGTGGAAGAAGTACACTTCGATGACAGGGGTGTCCTTGATGAACCCGCAAATCAACACGTGGCGGAACGCGCCTGCCCTCTCCTTGAAATATAATAAGGAAAATTTACCACCTCCGTCGTGGAACTTCAAGTTTGTCACGGGATCAAGTTATGTCCCCGTGGAAGACTGTGCTCCTGAAAAAACAATGACGTGGTTTGGTGCATCACAAACTGAGTTTTGCGACAACCCGTGCATTGTCATCTTTCCCTTTACTTATAGCCAGCCCATGCGTAACCAAATCGAGCCTTTGAGCTGTAACGATATCTGTGCTGCCGGAGGCTTGAAGTGTCTCTATGCTACTTCAGCTCATTCACCCGCCTGTACACGCCCTTCTACTGGCAGAACCTGTTCTTTCAAAATGCAAGGAAATTCAGGAAAATCATTGAGATGTGGGTGTGGCGTGGACCCTGACAATGTCGTGTTTGAAGGTGGTACTTGTCCTGCAGGACAGGGCATGCAGTCTGTGGAGTCGGGATGCTTGGATTGTAGTCTGGGTTCATTCAGGAGTGATGACTATGAAAAAATATCATGTGAGTCCTGCGTAGAAGCGACAGGTGACAGCCACAGAACAACCACTGCAGTGGGTAGCACCACGGTGGACGCATGTGTATGCACCAGAGGTTATTTCCAAGGCAGTACGTCTACATGTGAAAAATGCCCTGCAAACACATTCAAGTCGGTAGCGTCAAACGACGAATCGCTTTGTCAGCCCTGCCCTGAAGGTTTGTTGTCACGTGCCGGAAGCACTTCGGAAGACTCGTGCTCACCACCGTATTCCGTTGGTGGGTACACAAAGGAAGCGCATGCGTACCAAAAATTGCTCGGCGTCATCTCGCACCAGACAAGAGTACAAGACGCCTGGATAGACCCAAGACCTCACGAGCAAGACAACAACAAGCGGTGCATTTTTTCCGACGACGGACTTACAGTCGACTGCCCCGGAGAGTCCTTCACCACATACCCGCGTGCCGTGCTGCCCTCGACTATCGACAACGCAGTACGCCTGACCGAATTCTCGGCCGCAGATGAAATCTTGGGTCTGTCCAAATTCATAGGCCAGGGCGTTGATACTCGCTTCCGCGTCGCGATGAACCCATCCGCAGGCAATCAGTTGATACACGACACGTTTTATGATCTCGAGCCGCTGAAGGATACGCCGCGTTATTTGAGCTTGCCTGTACGCCGATCCTATGGCGGGCCGCACTTTGCGGGTTTCTATGAGCAAATTCTGAGTGGCTCTCAGCGGTGGTCACCGGGCGCCAAGCTCAATTACAAGCTGCGGCTCGATGCTGTGGACATTGATTTGTCGCAAGAAGAGGTCTCGCTGGTGACCTTTATCACAAACAAACGCCTCGAATCGCAAACCGACTTTCAATGGATTGTCTGTGCCGATACCACGAACGGGCTGTCGATTTGTCAGGATAATGTGGCGGACCCAGATGATGCCTCGAAGACAATGTATCGAAACGCGGCCGTTCTGGATGCCACTCTCTTCCGCCTGAGTTCGACCAAGTCGTGCTATGGAGACGTGTTTTGGCTTTATAATTGCGAAGAGGAAGCCACAGAATCACCTTTGAAAAATAGATTCGATGACGTTTTTGAATGGGTGCCTTTTGGAACTACACAAGCTGACCTCTTGCCGTCTAGTGACTTTTTCTTGTACACGACATTCTTCGTGGGCCAAGCCGCGCAGTGCGTCAATCATGGGTGCATTGAGTCAACCTTTTATTCGCAGATGGCAAATCACCTTTCCGAGGCGCTTACCTCCAGCTCGATCGCGGAACTCCGCTTCCTGCCTGGCACGGAGATTACGATTCAGACCGTGCCGGAGTCGATTACATATGAAGACGTCTACCCGACATCCGCCGGGCTGGTTGCCGCCGAAAAATATACGCATCCGATCCCTCTCGAGGGTGCCATGAACATTCAATACAAAAACATTGACGAGACCACTAAGGAACCTCTCTGCAATTTCGATGATAGTGGCACGGGGGTCGTCTGTAGAAACGAGAGCATGCCAAACGTCTTTGCGAAAAACATGCTGACCGACGGCAGTCTTGGCAAGATCGAGGCGGATTTTGCAGAGATATTGCCGGTGAAGATTTGCTGTGCGGAGAATGTGGACGCGACTTGTGAAACTGAGCTTGCTGTGTGTCACGATGGCGTAGATCCGCTTACGAGCTCCCATAGTCTCAAGGAAGACATTACGATTTTCGAAGATCTCAATGCCGGCACAGCGCCGTGGCTGGATGTCTTGAATGCATGTGGACAAAACAATAACAGCACGTGCCCGTGCTATTCGAATCAGGAGCCTGTTGAATCAAGAAAGGATCGCCAGGTGTATGAGCGTGGTTCCGGTGTGCTTGGGTGCAACCAGGCCGACGAAGCGTCGCAGACTGAGTCGGACCTCGCGTTGAAAAGGCCCATTTGCACAGATGAACGCGGCCTGACCCTCCGGAGCGGCACGGAATTGGTCTTTGATTTGCACGGCGCCGTGCCTGATGTCGAGATTTCAACGCAGACCAATCTGGCCTTCGTACAATTTGTGCAACGTGACATGGGTGGCTTCCCGGATGAGGAGTGTAACGCGACCAAGATTCAATCGAGTGCTTGTAAAGTGAGCAGGGAGTCTGGTTTGCCGGATTATGTGTTTGTTTTGACTGCAGATCTCTACAGGAGTTTTTCGGTGCAGGGGCAGGACTTCAAGACGCATCGCTCTGAAAGCTACGACGTTGTCATGCGCCTGCGGCAAAACTCGGGCGAGACGTTTTTGGAAGAGATTTCAGCAGTGGCTCCAGTGGCCCCTAAGCCTGTATGGAGGCTGTCACAGGGTGGTGAAGTTTGCTCTACCGTTTGCAACAATATTGACACGTCGGTCGGATACTGGGAATGTGACTCTGAGGCTCAAACTGCAGTTGACACCACGCAAGAAATTGATGACTTGGTGCGCAGTCTGGGAATCGAAGGCGGTTGTGATTCAACACAAAATACCGGTTCGACGTACCCTGGTGTTCCATGGATGAGAACGGAAAGTGGTGGAAGTATAACATGCCGCTTCTTTGGAACGTCGAGTGCTTCGAGTTGTACAGGCAATCAATATGGATGGCACCGCCCAATTTGCCGTTGTAAAGTCAACGAGGCTTTATTCAAAGATGCCCCTACACCACCAATCAAGCGTTTTTACAGTATGTCGGATGGTGGATGCGGCGTGACGGACACTTGCACGGGCGCTGCCAGTGGGCTGGTGGTGACTGGAGAAATGTCGCCGTACGTGTTCCTGTACAAAACGAAATCGATCCAACACGCGACAAGCTGTAACTGCAAGACCCGCGACACACTGCCGGTGACTTTGCTAAACGATGCTCCCGCCGCGTTGCTGGACGCCAAAGACCTCAGTTCGTGTTTGGCGACCAATACCTGCGAAGAAGTATGCCCTGGGTCGTGTTCTATTCTGGAATTCGATGCCGCCACGCCGGCCCCGGTCTCGAGCGTGGTGTTGACGGCGCTGCATGACAAAGATAACCTTGTGGTGTCGTTTAGCGATGATGGCACGGCGTATGAGCACTATAGCACCGTTTCACTGCCTGACACGAGGTCAAACCAAAGAGACGGAGCGTTCGTTTACAGTGTGTTATCTGGAGACAATGTTACAAAATGTGACGACAACATCGCTTCAGGCTGCGGCTATCACGCGTACGCAGACGCGCAGGCTTTCGCCGAGAATACCCTGAAAGTCGACTGGGTCGCCTCGACGACATCGCAAACATGTGAGCAGGCGTGCGTGGCCGCGGGCGGGTCGTGCAGCGAGAATTTGCTGGCGCAGGTGGATACCAAGGACGAAGCCATTGCGGTGTTGGCCAATTCGCCTTTGGCTGGGCAGGTGGCCGGGGCATCTAGTGATCCTTTTGTACCAAATCAAGAACTGGTTCTTTCTGGTAACTCACTGGAATATTATCAAAGCGCATATGGAAGTTCGCTGGCGGTTCTTGACAGCAATACGGTCATACTTTTTAGGCAAGGTTCTCACAAATTCTCTGCTATTCACACTGACACTGGTGTATGGTACGATTTGAGTGGTGTATCTTATTCGTCCACAATATCAAATAGTGCGTATTCTTGTTTAGCGGCAGACAACTCCGTCATGTATGTATTTGATGGGACTAACAAAAAATTACTTAAATTGGGCTTGTCTTATGACGAAGGTACCTCTCGATGGAAAACTGAATATTTTGCTGTAAAGGACATTCCTAACGATGTTTATTATTTAGAAGACTCAGGTAAATGCGTAGTCAGCAAAAATAACAAGGATGATGTATGGGTAAAAGACCATCATCAATACCGTTACAAATTCTCAACTCTATCAAACCCCGTATCTTTTACACAGTTTGAAAAGTACAGTACTAAATCTACTAATCCTAGGGGGTTTGTGATGGAAGATGATGAAGTTCATTTTTGGGAAATTCGATCTTATAAGAGGCTTGTCCGTTTTACAATGGCTGATATAGGCACTGATTTGACCGGTTGGACTATTTCTTCTGAAAATTTAGGCAAAAGTGCCAATTTGGCTTGGTATGGGGATAAAATTGTAGTTTTTGACATATCAAAAAGTACGGGTAAGACCATGGTTGTCGACGTCGCTGCAGCTTTGGCAGCGCAGCAAGCGGGTACCATTGATACGTATGCCTACCTGGTGCCTGATGCGAATTACATGCAGACATACAATGCAGTGACAAGAGATGATAATAATAATTGGATTTCTCTTTCAATGTCTAGCTTTTTGCCAGGTGGATATAGCATGTATGTTATCGCACCCACTCCAAAAACACTGAATCGCGTCAATATTTTACCACCGCCGCCTCCGATTCCATATTCGAATATCATCGCAAGCTGTGAGAACGATATTAGTCTGGCATACGACAGTTCATTGACTATGTTTTATTTCAACAACTGCACGCAATCAGCCGATGAAGCCAGCTACTGGCGCGCCTCGAGCCTGTCCGGTTCAAACCAAGTCGTCTCCAACGCCGGGCGGCTGTGTCACCTCAGCGAGAGCACACAAAAGATCTGCCCGTGCAAAATCACACAGACATATGACGATAGCCTTGTTGCAAAGCGCCTAGCGTCCTCAGAGGAAATCCAAACCCGCCTGGCATCGCAGGCAGCCAGTGATTTTGTCGCGACGGAAAACACATGGGCCCCCGCGCACGAGAAGGACTATGTCTGTGTGTCATTGCATGGATGCGAAGTCTTTGGTGAGACATACAAACCTGGCACCTTGGCAACGGAGGCCTACCCTCCGAACACGGCGGAAGCCGGTGCGCACAAAAAGTATCGTTTCGTTCCCGGTGACACGCTCTCGAGCGACGCAAAGGTGTTTACCATTCAGCTGTTCTCCGACTCGCTATGCCTGGACGCCATGGATTTGAGCACGGGGGTGGACATATACTCTACTGCTGTGAGCGGCATCACCAGCCAAACCGCGCCCCAATCCATGCTAGTAGACATTAACCAACCGGTTGCCATTCCCGACGGGGCCAAGTTTCAAATTGAAGCCACTTTCTTGGATAGCGTGGTCCTTGGATGCATTCGCGCTGTGGGCTTAGGCGTTCAGAGAGATGTAAATGGCGCTAACCAGCACAAAGGCGGTGTCCGGGTGGAGTATTGGGACGAGGTTTCAGAGACATACAACCTGTATGCTGACGCCATACCGTTTTCGGATGAGACGACGCTTGCAGCGCCGGGCCACGTGGGCAACGTGATTCGCTCGGGTCTATACAATTCAAATTCAATATTGTACACAGTGGATCTGCCGAAACACCGCTACTGGAAGCTGGCGTTGGAAGATACCGAGGCCCCTGTCTTTGAAGCTAACCTCTGCTCCACACCGGGGTGTACGTCTGAGTTCAACAAAAAAGACACAGGGCTGTGTCCTGCTGATCCTGACACGTGCTACAGCACTGCTGCCGAGGATTTGTCCTGTGACTCTACGATGAAACGTGAACTGCAGACCTCTGCGTTGGTTGATGGTTTGAACCTGAAGTTTGTCGGGGCTGGTAGCGAAGGATGTGCAAAAGGTTCATACCTAGACCAATCAACCAAAACGTGCGTCACATGTTCTCTAGGATACACAGCCCCGTTCTTGGGTGCTACCAGCCAGGACCAATGTCGGTGTCGCCAAAATTATTACTCTGGCCAGGAATATGCCTGGGTTTCGGAGGTGCTTTCGTACACACAAGAAACCGCTGGCACGACGACAACATGGTATGGCGAAGGAGCAGCCGTAGAAGCCGCCTTTTCAACTCATATCGGGGCAATCGCTGCGCATCCGACTGAGCTCAAGGCGGCCGTTGCCGACAAGGACAGTCGAGAGGTGAAAATGTTGGATCTCGTGGCTCAGACATCTAGCGTCCTCCTCACGCCTTCTTTCGACCCATTGGGGCTGTGCTTCAATGCCGACGGCTCGATTTTGTACATTACGACCTCCGGGGGCGGCATCCTGCAGTACGTGTTTGAGACCGAAGCCACGTCGGAACTGCTGCCGCCCACCACTGTGCTCTACGGCGAAACGCCTTTTTCTGGGGATCTTTTGGCTTGTGACGTGTCAGGGGACGGGTGGATTGGGTTTGTGCAAGACACCAAGGTGCACGAGTTTCAATTTTCGCGCGAAGATAAAACAAACTTCCACGCAATGTACTTTAAAAATCATGAGACTGGCTCGGGATTTGGGGGCGTGGCGTACAGCAAGAATAATTTGGACCTGTTCTGGTCTATAAGTGGCACTTATAATGCGATCAAGGGAATCACCAGGTCTTCTAATTCCAAGTACTGGGTGACTAGCACTCATTCTGGCACCGCGTTTGCCGCAGGAACAACTGAAACTGGGCGCCTGTACCAGCCAGGTAATCTACTCATGTCTGCCGACAACACGGCAATGTACGTCTGTTCTCCTTCTGGCATTATGAAATTGGACTTTGGTGGGCCCTATGTCAAATTTGCCAATATTAATTCAGAGTCGTACATCACCATTGTGGCGGGCCCAGACGGTGGCACGCCGGAAGTCGGCACCATGGTCGATGGCGTCGGAGCCGCTGCCAGATTCAGCCATGCACACGGACTCGCCCTTGTACGAGACTCGTTCCTGATGGTTAGCGAGAGGTCTGGAAAGGTAATCAGGCGGGTTAGTCTGGGGAAGTCGCTGGAGGCTCCTGTGTGGAAGCTCGTGGAAGCGTGCT
>Ga0066865_10000230_pt1 | contig 14353 bp, 8 predicted proteins | sample ETN01SmetaG_2_FD_66433 | JGI IMG/M metagenome (GOLD analysis project Ga0066865, IMG submission 66433) | Marine microbial and viral communities from oxygen minimum zone, Eastern Pacific Ocean - ETNP2014F12-01SV265 | ecosystem: Environmental > Aquatic > Marine > Oceanic ...
GCATAATGCAAAAGGTAAGATACGACTGTAGTGGATTTACCAGTTTGTCGTGGCATCTTACAGATATTAAATCTGTTATTGTGGAAGTTATTAATTAACTTCTCTTGAAAGTGATACGGTTCAAACTGAGTTAGACCCTCATCAAGAGAAATAATTTTGACATAATTTTTAGCAAAGTAAACAGGATCTTCCTTACATTTGATAAACTCAAGAATTTGGTCTTGAGTAAACTCAATTGCTGTATTTGCTTTTTTTAGATTAGGATTGCCAAGATATACATTATCAGACATAAGTTATCAACAGTTCCAGGCTCTAAGTGATTTATTGATTCTGCTATCAGGATCGTTTGCAGTTTTAGAAGAAGTTAACTTCTTCTTCATACCTTTCATTCTCGCACAAAAACTCTTTCTACGAGGGTTCCCAACTTTTTTTGAAGGTGCCTTAAGATCGCTTCCTGGGTTTTCACGTTCATACGACTTTCTACCTTTTTCATTCAATCCTCCCGATTCACTTTTGCCTGCTTTCTTAGTCCAGGCAGCGCCTTCAGTATGTAGGAGAGGTTGCCCTGGTTCATAGTCAGAAATGTCATAATTCCTTACCTTTCCACCAGGATAAACTTTTTCAATCTGTGCTTGTACTTCTTCTCTACTTGGTTTTACTATAGATGGGAAGAACATCTGAATAATATACATCTTACCTCTGAAGGTAAGGAATACTCTGACAATTTGACCAGTTTTTCTTGGAACCTGAACTGCTTCTTTAACAAGGTTAGGGCACTCCTTCTTGCCATGCACCGGACATTCCTCACCCTCGTGGTTGTGCATACAACCTTTCTTTTCATCAATCTGTTCAATTTCTTCTTTTCTCGTCTTCTTCACGCAGTTTGGATATCTCTTACCAAACATAGTCTTCATTCCTTTCTTTTCGTAACCAGGCCAACACTTTTCTCCAAGCATTTCACTACCAATTCCTTTGGTCGCCTCTAATGGATCTGGTTTGATTAAATCAATACTTTCAATATCAAATGCTTTGAAATCATCTCTCCAGTTAGAAAATTCATAACCTTCTTTCTTAGTTTTATTACCCCAGTTCTTTGCACCAACCTTACGGCACTTAACTAAAGCACCTGAGGCATATGCAGAAGGCCATACAGAATAACGAGACTTGACCTTATGATAACATGCGTCTTTCTTTCCTTCTTCCTTAATTTCCACTTCCTCTTTTTTTAGCTGATTTTTAATGCGCTTTGAATATTCCATATAAGACTCACCAGGTCTCAGTTTAGGCTTAGCTGAACTAGAAGATGAACTACTAGATGTAGATGCTGCACGATCTTCACGGGCACGTTGATTAGGACCAGGACCACCTAACTTACGATCTTTGTCGGGATCGGGATGCCAATAATCTCCTCCTTCCTTGATAGTTTCTTCTGTTTTCACGTTGATTGCCTTCCCTTTTCTATCTGGATTTGGATCTTGACGATTCTTGCGACGAAATGCTGCTTCCTCTTCATCTTTAGAGAGGTTACGCTTCATTTTGCTAGAACCACACTTGGGTTTTGTGGTTTGTCCTGGTTGTTTTGCACATGGTTTTCCTGCATATTTACCACCCAGTTGCACCCAACCAGGCTTGCCATCAGAAGACTTACTCTTGCCAAACCAGTCACGCAAAGAATTATCACCACTTTTGTTAGCTTCACTTACAGAACCTCCACCGTTGCCATTACCATTTCCATTTCCATTGCTACCATTACCATTTTTCTTGGTTTCGGTTTCGGATTCATCATCTATAGAATGACCGTTTTCTTTACGAAGCATACCTGCAGGACCAACTACTTTAAATCCTGATGGAATAGGTTTGCATTTTTTATCAGTATAGCAGTAGTAATATCCTGCTTTACACTTACTTTTCTTTTTCATGCTCGCAAGAAATCATAGAGTTATTTATCTTTTAATCCATCTTTGAGCATTTTCTGCAGATCTGCTGTTGATCCAACGAATAATGCATTTGTCACATTTGTAGGACCTTTTGCTTTTTCCTCTTCAACATCCTTTAACTTCTTTTGAAGATCCATTAACTTATCCGTCGCATCAGCAACGTTTTTTATTAATTGACCAGCAACTTCATATGCCCTTGGCATTTCACTTTCTTGTGCAAGTTCTAGAATACCATTAATAGCTTCTTGTCCCTTCTCAATGATAGAGTAAAGATTACCCCTCGTATATTCATAGTCTTTGGTTACATCATTTGATTCCTTAGATATTTTTTCTATCTTTTTGGGAACCTTCTCTTTAGGCAGAATTTCTGCTTCAACGTTAAAGGTATCATTCAAATCGTCAAATTTTTTAGTCATTTTATTTTATCAATTATAACTTCCACTAAATCCAAAATCATCACCCTCTTCAATAAGAGCATCATCGGCAGATGTGATTGATTTTATCTGTGCCCCTGCTAAGTGTGGTGTAGTGGTAGTATTATCTCTACCTCTTTCAACATCAATTATATTTCCTGCTTTTGACACAACGTATAATCCCTCTCCTTCAAGATCAATGTAAGTTTTTTCGGTGATGGTTCCCCCGTCGTTCACGGTTATACGAGTATCTGTGTCTGAAATATCACTAGTTAAATGTGTAATAACAGTTCCAGTATAATTTTTTAGTGCTCTTGGTGTTGTAGAATATTGGACCTCTCTTACAGGATTGACGTGCGAATCTCCAGCAATATAACCGATAGTTGCCTTTTTGATAATATCTTTTGTTGCAGAAGCAACAGGACCAAACAAGAAAGTCTTTACAGTAAATCTTAATGTATAAATTAAGACCCTTCTTGTAGTGTAGTCTCCCTCATAATCATCTTGCATGGTGATATTTTCAAGGACAACTGGAACGTCCCTCTTTTCATTGATAGAATCTACCATTTCAACCGTCATTGTATATGCTGGTTGAAAATAAGGTAAGATTTGCTCAACAATTTGCAGAGCATCATCATTTAATTTTGTCATTATACTCAACTCAAATTGCATATTGTATGGAACAGGCAAATAAACTTTTTTGAACTCTTTTGTGTCGTTTGTTTGCTTTGATATGAATGTCTGAGTTGTTGTTGACTTTCTGGAAGGATCATAAGTCAGTCCCGTAAACTCAAACGACATTCTTGGCAACGTCATTTGAGTTGCTCTACTCAGGTCTGGGGATTGGTTAAGTCTTGCTAAGAATTTTTGTGTAGGTCCATAAGCAAGAGGAACCTTAAAATTATTTACTACGCTGTCAGAACTATTTGTATGCTTGATACTTATATTGTTGAAGAGTGAACCGAAAGAAATAACGGTTCTCCTCAAAATTTCGTGATAAAAGTATTCAAACATTTTATTTTACCTATTATTTCAACTAATAATTAATATTTATTAAAGTTATGGCATTCCGAATGGATTACCCTCACTAAAGTCAATAATATTGTCTGCTTCTAATTCTATTTCATCATTAGTAGCAAATCCATCTTCAGGGTCATCATCGATAGCAGTGATGTAATGTGTTGCACTAGAAGATGTTCCAACAATATTTTCTTCCATAACAAAATCTCCAGTAATATTGGAGAGTTTTAGAATATTTGTAGTAGAGTTCCAATCTTTAACTCTTCCTGTAGTTCCGCTTATAGATCCTCTTACTAATTCATTAAAAACAAAATCTCCTTTTGAGTTTAATGGGGGATCTTCTATTGTGATAGTTGGTGTTGACTCAAATGCAATACCACCATTAGTTACGTATATTGCTGTAATTGATCCCGCTGCTGAAACAACAGCAGTAGCAGCAACTCCAGTGATCATTGTTGATATGCCGGTTATAGTGACTGTAGGAGCATTTACATATCCCCCTCCAGAATTAGTAACAGTAATGATGCCTAAAGTTCCATTAGCAATTTCAGCTTTACCTATAGCACCACTACCTCTACCATTTTCGGTTATAAATCTGACCCCTGGTGTTGATGTATATCCATATCCAGGATTTGTTATGAGTGCTCTCTGAACTGATTTTGCATTAGGATTGGTGTTATCATTACAAACAACAATACCACCAATCATTTCGGCAAATGCCGATGCTGAGAAACCTCCGGAAGCATAATTAGTTGAAATGCCTATTTTTGGAACAGCAGTATATCCTGCTCCTCTGTTGAGGATGTCAATCGTTCTTAATCCACCATCTACAAGTCCAGTGATTGCTGTTGCAGTAACTCCAACTCCAGACATCTTCAGAGAGAGGAGATTGCCCATAGACACTTCTTCAGATTCTAAATCATGTTCTCCAGTTAATACTTCATCAACATCACCAATTCCGGTGTTGATTAGTTCATCTTCGTACTGGAACAGTTCACATCTTAATTCATATGTGTATAATCCTTGAAGTTGGTAGAAAGGTTTTTCATGCTCAACATACTTAATCTCAAATAATCTCTCCCCAAGAGGGAAATAGATTAGATCCCCTTCTTTTGGTCTACTTGTTAATTTTAAGTTCGCCTTTCCGGCGGTTAGTGGCGTAATATAGTTTTCAAATCTTTCTCTAGAAATTACAAGAGTTATTTCGTTTAATGATTGAATTCCAAACTTAGAGAGAAGGGTTGGATTGTCTGAGTATCCCTCATATGTGTTTACATATGCTTCTATTGGATATGCACTGTCAAAGTTGGATTCTATGACCTCCTTCATCACAGTTTTTTCTGTGGCAAAACTTCTTGGAAGGTAATAAACTTCAACCCCATACATCTTTAATTGTTCATTGATAAGATCTTGTATAAGACCTTGTTCTGACTTGGTTCCTTGAACAAAAAATGGATTAAGCATGAGATTAACCGATCATGTCGAATGGTGGAAGTTCATAAGTATTAGACATTTTTTCCATTATGATATCCAGTTCTTTCTGTGCATCATCATATATTTGTCTTCCATTTAGTTCTATACCTCCGGGAAGTTTTACTCCTTGGAATTTGATTAGATTTTGTCCCCATTGACGTTTGATTAAAGATGTCAAATATTTTTTTAAGAAAGAGTCATTCCAAACTCCAGAAAAACTGTTTGGGTCTAATGCTCTGTAACAGTCAATGACAAGGTAGTCATTGACCTTAAGACTACCCCAATCAATATCCATATATAACCTATCTTCTCTCTGATTAAATCTTATTTGTTTTTGTGTGGTAAGAGAAAAATCGATATCTTCAAGATATCTTCTTACCATTGCGTAAGTCAAGATATCAGTAGATCCCCAGTAGTAGATATCATTAAGAAATAACTGATACTTAACACTAAACATGTTATTTGTTGTGGTGTTTGAACCATCAAAGTGAAAAACTTTAGTAATACCAATAACAGAAGGTGGAATCTGCAAATAATTACTATTTTCTTCAAAAGAGAAACTTACTGACGATCCATCAATAGTGGAAGATGCTGTAGTTGTAACAATTCCAACTGCCTTACCATTACCTCTTGATCTTCCTCTATCAATATCATCCTGAGTTACTTTATATTTTAAAAATGTTTGAGTAACCCCATCAAAGTGTCTCTCTTGAAAGTACTGAACAGCATCGTCTACCAGATCTTCAATCTGTTCATCTGCAACGTTAATTTCTAATACAGGAGCTCCTAACTGCCTCTTACAGTAATCTATGAGTTCTTGTCGCGTAGATGGTTGCGCCATTTATCTTATACCTTATAAAGATATTTATGCTATTTGAGTTAAAACTTCTTGCTGCTTCAAATAAAGTTTAGCATAACACTTTGCAACATGCTTTACATCCTCAATATCAGTGAGAGCATCAATTTGCATCGAATGCTTTGTATACTCAAAGTTTTTAGATAAATCTTCTAATTTAATTTCATCAGGATTCATTTTTTTAACTCCCTCAAAAGATTTTTTATTTCATCAATATCACTCTTTAATTCACTTAAACCATTCTCCAAATTTTCAATTTTTTTATCCTCATTATTATGCAATTCTTTAAGTTTGATATATTTTTTGTAGTTTGTCATGTCAGTATTTAGAATAGCTTTTGATTTTTTATCACGAACTAGACCTGGATGTCCATCAACTTTTATATGTTTCATTACTTATCACGCAAAAGCAATTGTTCTAAAACTACCAAATCTGGGCGGATGCGCTTGATTTGTTCCAGTTCCGACTAGTTTGATAGCAAAATATTTAAATGTAGGTAGATTATCAACTGTAAATTCATAATCATTGAATTCTAAATCATCAGATTCATATGCATAAACATTAGATGCAACAATTTTTTCATCTGAAGTTCCATCACTCTGAGAGTTTCTTTCTTCTCTAGTTAAATCATCACTATTGTCGAATCCTGGGAAAGGATAGAATACTGGTGTTTCATCTGGATTATTTGAAATATAATAAAGAGCTCTAACATCACTGTCTTCATTAATATAGGCACTAAGGAGAACTTTTAAAGTTGTTGCTGGAATTTCAAGTTCTGTTACTTGAGTAGCATATACGAATGCTGATGGATCATCTGCTGTAGTTGCTACTCTTGAATCTGTAGCAAAATTATCAATAACGTTATTAATTCTATTTGAAATTAATGTCACGGAAGTTCTATCAAGATCAATAACAGGTGAAATAAAAACATCGGTAGTGCTTAACTCCATATCCAAATTAAGTGATTTGTTTCCAGGAAGATTAGTCAATCTTTCAGTTTCATTCACTTTGGAACAAATTAATCTTGGAGAATCAAAATAATTATCATCTGTTAAATTGACCGTGGTAAATCCATCATCCTCAAATGAACCTTCAGATCCATTAACACTTCTACCAGTAACAGTTCTTACATTAGTATCAATATTAGTTCCTGAGATAACTAAAGTTTGAATATCTGGTTTCAAAATTTCAAACTGGATATTTTGAGTCGCTGTGACGTTATTTCCACCTAAAGATTTTGACTCGTTAAAATATAACTTTGGAAATCCTATTCCAGTGCTTCTGTCTACTTGTCCCTGAGGTAAAGCAGCAAGATTTCCATTTTGAGACATATCAATCTTTATATTGTAAGAATCAAGAGTGATATCTTCTTGTATTGTTGAATCTTGTAGAGTATGCTGTCTATTAATTCTCCTTAAAGAGACACCATTGAGTTCATATTTTTTAACAGGAGTATCCTTGTCATAAGAGAATCCTATGGTCTGATCAATTTCTCTTGTAATGCCTGTAAGAGTATTAGCAGTAACCCCTTCATATGCAATAAGTTCTTTTCCAATTAAAACATATCCCGGATTTAAACTACTTACACCAACATTTTCAAAGGTCTCAAAATTTATAGTGCTGTTAACTTCTATACTAGAATTGGAATCTTTTGTATATGCACTTGTTAATTTGATCGGTTTTACGTTTGTGCTTACATTGGATATTTTTACTATATTTGCTCCACCGTGCATTCCATGATTTCTATGCCTAACTTTAGCATGCAAACCATCGTCTACTGTTCTTATTCCGTCATTAGGTATTATAACATCACTAACAGTACTGTTTAACGCAGTAGTTACTCCAGAACTGTTTATATATGAAACTGTACTTCCTGATCCAGTTAAGAAATCGCCCTGAACATTATCTAAAATTAACTCATTTATTCCACTAATAGTTGAAACAGATAGTTGTAAATTCAATCCCAATGCCTCAGATCCTATTGTATCTGCTGATAAAACGTCACCAACAACGTATCCAGTTCCACCAGTTGATATTCCAGCAGAAGTAATAGATCCATTTGTAACGGTTATGGTTGCAGTGGCATTTTTTCCATTTCCAGTGACAGTAGTTAAACCCACATTGGTATATGTTTGAATACCCGATGATGGTGTATATCCAATTCCAGCATTTATAATTCTTAAAGTTCCGGAAGCAACTCCTCCAGAATCAACATAATTCCCTGTTGCGTTTCCTGCAAATTGGGAAACCGTATTTCCTAGTATTAAACCAGTATCTTGTAAAGTTGATCCTAATGAAACTCTTATTTTCTTTGAAGAAAATTCAAGAGGATTTATATCCAGTTTTGGAACTTGTTTGTTGTTTTCTGTAAGTTCAGGATTAAAGAAAGAAACCGTTCCTTCATTTTCAAAAAAGTTAGCTCTGTATAAAGTAAATTTTAAATCCTCAAATCCACTCTCAGTCCAAGTTTGTGAATTTTGTGATTTAAATAATCCACCATTAACTGGTTGCTTACTTACAACAATTTGTTTTGCTTCAGTTTCAGATTCTGTTGTAATATCAACTTCACCCAATTTAGAAATCCAAATATTATAATCTGTTGAATTTGCTGTTACTACTAATGCATGAAATCTACCACCTTCCAAATAAACTGGAGATGGGAATTCAATTCTAGTTCCGGCAGTAGCATCATCAGAGACATCAACTTCTTTTGGTTCAAGCACAACTTCACTAAAGGGATATACTTTTTGTGTAGGAACACCACCTTCCATTGGTCTCAATTGTACAGTAACGGGAAGAGTATCATCTTTGGTCGAAAAGAATAAATCAACCGCAGTTACAAAAGTTCCCTTCTCGTTACTTACATAAAAAGATTGTGCTAATGGATCTATAATTTTCATTTTATTTTTGAACTACTTAGCATTTATATTCTATTTATAGGCAATCACCTAATTACCGCTTGCCGCGCTTGCCGCCGCCCCGTTTTTTCTTCGCTTTCCGTGCTTGTTTGATTCTACTCCTTGTCTGCTTCAAAACTTTCCGTGCCCTTCTCACCACCTTACGTGCTGCTTTCTTTCTACCTCCACCTCGTTGTGTTCTCTTTGCTGCTCTCTTCGCTCTTCTTAAAGATCTCTGTGCTTTCTGAATGACTTTTCTCTTTGCTCTACGTATAGGTGGAGTTTTTGCTGCTTTCTTAATTTGTTTCCTAATTCTATTTTTTCTCAGGACCTTTCTCTTTTTAGGAGGAAGTGACCTCAACTTCTTAGCAAATTTAGAATTACCTCTCATAAGTTTTCTTATGATCTGTGTCTTCTTCCTCTTAGAAGTTGCTTTCTTATTAAGTTTAATCTTCTTAATAAACTTCTTACCAACGTTAAGTTGTTTTAACTTACTAACCTTTTTCCAAGGTCTACGGTTTCTATTTTTACCAGCATTTCTGATCTGTGTATTTTTTCCTGCAGTAACAAATCCAACAAATTTGCGTCTTCCTTTACCACCTCTAAATGTAGACTTAGCAGATGCTTCAACTCTCGCTTTCTTTCCTCCTTTATAAGTTTTCTTAGTAAGTTTGAGTCCAATTTCAAAGGAATATGGTTGTTTATTAAACCATCTAACCGCTTTTGAAATTTTTCCACTATTAACAAGTCTCTTCGCTCGTTTTTTACTCATTCCGGCAGCCATCAGATACCTTATGAGTCTCTTCCTTCCTTTTTTACCTAACTTCTTACCACCTTTATTGAAGAATGCCAGTTTTCTGGTATCTCTGAATTTTGGTTTTTTAGGATTTTTTCTATCCCCTCCGTTTCCTGTATCCTGGTTCCCTTCAGGCGCTGGGCGAACTTTTTTGTTATGAGATAACAATCCAGCTGCAATGTAAGTGTGTGCATCTTCGACAGTAATGTGAACAACATCACCATCAGCATACTTTCCAATTGCCAATAAAGTCTGTCCAGAAACTTCATCACCAACCTTCATGTCAGTTCCTTCTTTCCATCCATTGTTAACAAAGAATTTGTGAGAGGTAGAGCACACAATTTCAGTATCTTCAAATACAAATCTCATCTTCTCAATATTAGATATTGTCTTCACAAATGAGACTCTGTAATCACCATATTCCATTGTATCTTCATGATACGTTTTTACAGTATCTCCAACAACAAGTTCTCCCGCTTTCTTCTCAGATCCATCTGCCATTAAAATTAAGGTATTTGGATCTGGACATACTACTTCTCCTGGTACTGTCACAGTAGGCCGTGCGCCTTCAGGAATAGGATCACCAGGAGGAACTGTGATTATTTCTGGCTCTCCTGTTGGACTTGTTACTTGTACTTCTATAGGAGCATCAGTAGTATTAACAGTGCCAGGGGACACTGGATCTCCGAATGGAGGAGTAGGATCTCCGGGAGAGGGTGTGGATCTTATTACTGGATCATCGTCGGGCGTTACAGCAGCAGGTAGTCTAGTACTAACTACATTATCTTGAACTACATTCATTCTTCCTTGTGCAAGGAATCTAGTTTCTGCAGAAGTCGTATATGTTCCAAATGTAGAAGAGTTTTGCGAATGACTGGTTAGTCTAAAGACTTTGGCACCAGATTCAAATTTTGGATTAGATTGTACATTTCCATCAGGTATATAAAGAGCACCTATGATAGTTCCAACTGAATCTGTTATCAATTTAATATCACTAACCTTAGCTTCTGCTTTGCTTGTCTGACCTCTCAATTTCATTCCTATAGCAACATTTCCGCCAAATAAAGAGTCGGACTTTCGTGATAAACTAAATGTGTCAACATTCAATATAGTAGATGTTGCAGAATAATTTGTTGGGAGATTATTCTTTACATCATAGGGATTTTTCGTGAATGTATCATTTGGACTATTATAAGTTCCATACTTGTGATTTGCTTTTGCTACTCTGAAACGTATTTCGGGACTATTATCTCCACCTGCATCAAAAGTTCCAACAACATCTTCTCCAACTTGAAAAACACCACTAGTCATGGTAATTTCAAGTAATTTTGGAACAATATACTTACTCATATCCGTTCCATTAAAGAATGGATAAACTCTGGTCAGAGGTTTTAATCTTTTTGCAGTAAATTCAACATTTCTTTCTCTCATGAAAGCAAATAATTTAGTCTTTACTGAATTTAACTGCCCATTATCCCAAATAGTAGAATGTGCATTCCACAACATTGGAGAAAAACCAGATTGTGGATCAAAATCCTGCTGTTTCCCCTCTTCAATAAAGTTTGAAGCAGCACCAAGATCATTTGATCCAAGTTTGACCTGATCAACCCAAGTATCTGATGGTGGTTCAAGTTCTACTGTTCCATTATAGTAATCACTGGAATATGAACTAACACTTGTAGCTCTGGTTGCATATGGTTGTTCAACTAATGTAACTTCAGTATAATCTAATGTTATAAGTTGACCAGTTTTTTTACATCCTTGACCAATTAAATCTCCATTTGTTCTGGAGTCTGCTTTTGCATCTACAGAATTCCCGATACCAGCAATGGAATTGGTTCCCAATAATAGATCTATAGAAGTAGTGTAATGTGCGGGTCGAAGTTCCCCAGCATCAGTATCAACACTGTTTTTAACGATTGTAGATTTATCTTGCTTATCTGTGGTCTTAAAGGTATCGACAATAAAACCCGATTTAAACCTATTACGTCCTTTAGCGTCCTTTTCGTCAAAAGTTGCAGCACTATTTTCAAGAAGAGATAGCGAAGTCGTTTCTTCAAGATTTTCTATTCTATCTTCAAGTCTGCTAATATCCTCCATTGTATATCTCTTATGATCTTCAATGGAAATATCAATTTCATCAACATCTAGAATATATGGAGGTAAATAAATTGTTGCTACATCTAAAAGTGTATCATTAAAATATGGTGGTTGTGGAGTATCATCAGGAACACCAAGTATTAAATCAAACTCACCAGTTTCATTTAATACTAACTTATCAATTCTGGGCATGAAATATTCATACGTAACTAATATAGATTCATCTGAAGCTAAGACATGAGGACTAGAATCTGCATTTCCCGAGAAGGTTCTAGATAAAAATTCAAATGGAGATCTAGAGTTTTCTGTTGGTACAACTGGAGATACTCTTGGTCTTACATCTATGATATCCGATGCTTTTGGATAATCCTCAAGTAGCATTCCATAGTCAAATGCATCATAAGAACTGATAGTAACTAAATCTCCCGTATCTGAATCTGGAATAGATATAGATTCAAAAACAACTTTTATTTTTCTAGTTGGTGCTTTGAAATTTGGTTTTCTTACTATTTTTGATTGATCGAAAATAGTAAGTTTTTCGTTCGTTTCAAATTCAAATTCTGCAGATATATCATCGTCACCATTATCAAGGACAGAAATTACACCCTCTATTTCAGTTTCGGTAGTAGTTATTTCCTCACCAGGAATGAATACACTGTCATTTAAGTAACAGAATCCAAGCGTTAAATCATCTATCTTTTCAACAAAAATTCCTATAGCACCGCTGGTATCGCCAACAATTGATTCTCCAATTAATAAATCATTTACTTTTGCTGTTGGTCCGGATAAAGAACCGACTGTCATTGAAGGAATATCTGGATCTGTGGTATCAGATGATTCAAATATTCCAATAACTTCTGTTACTTCTGGTATTAATAAACTAATTTCACTATCTTGAACTCTAGTTCCATATGGATAATTTCCGTAGATAAGTCCATCATTTAAGGTTGTACCACCGACACCCGAAGATACGTTCGATGATTTATCTATAATAAGTGTTTTTACTTTATCTCTGGTTTTTATTTTATTTTTTACATTTACTTTTCTAAGAGTTGCTAATAATTTAGCATTTCCGCTAACATTGCTAACACCATTAACCGTTAATGTTGTGGATCCATTAGTGAAGACAAACATATCTTCTTTGAGATCCTGTATTTCTCCGCTTTCAGCAACTAATAAGTATCTTTCTTCATCATATGGTAAAAATGTTTCATCAGCACCGGAATTTATCGCTCCAGTAGAGTTTGATGTCACATTAACATCAAACTGTCTTCTAATTGTCAACTGTGCCTGAGTTACATCTACTTCTGCAATATAGTCTTTTGGCAACTCTGTATAGAGAGCATCATCCGGCGATTCGTGAATTTCTGATTCAAGAATCGCAAAATCTGACGGAGTTATTGACGAGGTTGGTAAATCTCCCTCACAAATACCACTAACGGAAGTTATTCCAGATATTGTTATAGATCTTGTGTCTACAGTCTCTACTTTTGCAAAAGTAGGAAGGGACTTACCAGTTCCTATATTTGCCAAATTGGAGAAAGTAACTAAATTTCCTACAGTTGCAATACCAACAAAAAATTCATTTGCAGAAGTTACTGTGCTAATTCCACCAGAAGCAGCAGTTATCTTGACTTGTCCTATTTCTTTTGAGTCCTGTTGAATTACATCTCCAGTAAAAGTATATGCAGTTCCAACTACTCCATGTAAAGATTGTACATCACTAAGACCATATTCCCTTAAAGATCTAACAACTCTTGTATTCTCTACATTATCAAAAATTAATTTTTCTCCCAGATTAAAACTACCTTTTGAATTATATACAGTTAAAGCAGTTCCAGCAGATACATCATATCTGAGGAATCCAACAGCTCCACTATCTTTTCCTCTAACGTGTGTTGGAGTTGATAAAGTTATCGGTTCATTTAAAGTTATATTTGTATAAGTTTGAATGTCAAACAAAGAAATATCAAACTCATTTTCATTTGGATTTGATGTTGAATAAGAACCAGACTCTAGAGCAAAATCATATACTCTTGCCAATCCTATTTCATTTCCAGCAGCAGTTAATTGAGAATTTCCAACTCTAGAATCTCTGAGCGTTACAAAATAAGTTGATCCTGCACCTATAATTGGAGTACCAAAAACTCTATTAAGAGTAAATGATGATCCCGAAAAATAATTTATACTTTGATTCTTTACCGTTTTAGTTTCCCTTGTTTTTGGAAAATCTAAAAATACTGGAGATATATTTTCAACTTGATATCCCCTCACATATGCTTTCATAGGAGAAATTGTTATTACTCCATAATCTTCACTGGGTTCTATTCCAGTATCATATGTTAATTGATCTGCTCGATGTATTCCATTATTTCCTAAACCATCATTTAAAGATTCATGTGCCTTTATTATAGGTGGTGATACATAGTAATCTCCAGATTCATCATAAGTTCTTCTAGCAAATTCTTTAGCAATTATATCATATTCAGTTTTTCTAGTTATGTTTTGAAGTTTTCCTTCCCTAATATCAAGTAATTGTACAAAATTTTCTTCTTCAAAATCATCAATAGGAACAAAGTCTAATTTTACATCTATTCTCAGTCTATCTGCACCGGGAGCAGAGAAATTAGAAAACCCTTGTGCATTGTCGTATAAGTCTTCATCTTCAAATGCAGATACAGTATCTTCAAATATTTTAAATCCAACTCTAGCACTAATAAAATTTGTTACTGTACTTAAGTAAAGGACTTCTTCATCAACTTCAACAAAATGTCCTCTGAGATAATATACACCTTCTTCTAGTTTAACCGAACACCCAACAGCAATATCATTAACAGTAGCAAATGCCTCACCTTCTCCAA
>Ga0066865_10000232_pt1 | contig 14321 bp, 10 predicted proteins | sample ETN01SmetaG_2_FD_66433 | JGI IMG/M metagenome (GOLD analysis project Ga0066865, IMG submission 66433) | Marine microbial and viral communities from oxygen minimum zone, Eastern Pacific Ocean - ETNP2014F12-01SV265 | ecosystem: Environmental > Aquatic > Marine > Oceanic ...
CTCAAATTCAGATAGGTATAGCCCTTGGTCTTTTAATTTCATACTAAGATTAACAAATTTATGATTAAGGTCCAATGATCAAAATCATACGCGATATATTCAAATATTAAAAAATAATATTTACCATATTTATAAAAAAAGGTTAAAAAAAATATCATATTGATATTTTTCAAATAATAAACTGAAAATATATTAGTAAGAATTAACTATTAATTGACCACTCACCAGTTAGGAGTAGCTTCTCTGCTTGTTTGAACTTTAAAGTCTTAACTTCACCAGTGTCATTATTTCTAATATCAACTTTCTCGTTTCGACCTATTTTGGGAACCTCTCTTGTAATGGTCTCCACTCTCTGGCCCTGTTGGCTTGCACTAGCACCGACTCTTCTAGCCCTTTCAGCTAATTCATCACTATTAAGACTTTCTTCTTTTGAAGTTTGATAATTGTTATTTTTTGAAGAATTTGTCGAAGCATCTTTAATATTACCTTGATTATTTGGAAGATTAGACTTGAATAAAAATGATAGTAGTTCTTTGTTAAGAATATGAATCATTGACTTAAATAGTTCATATGCTTCAAATTTATATATTAACAAAGGATCTTTTTGCTCATGAACTGCTAATTGAACAGATTGCTTTAATTCATCCATTTTTCTTAGATGATTTTTCCACTTTTCATCAATTATTGCGAGAGAAATGTTCTTTTCAAAATCATCAATCAGATTTTCTCCATTAGTATCAAACGATTTCTTTAAATCGGTTACAATATTTATAACCTTTTTACCATCTGTAAATGGAACTACAATTCTTTTAAAAGAATTTGCTTTATTCTCATAAACGTTTTTAATAACAGGAAGCGCAAGGGCTCTATTCAACTCTTTTTTATTAATGTAAAATTTATTAAGTTCCTCATAGAGAGAGTTAATTAAGTCTTCTTCATTTGATTCCATGAATTCATCCTCATTAATTGGTGAGGTCATTGAAAAAGTTGTTATAAGTTCAAATTCAAAGTTTTTAAAATTATTAGTGCCCTTATTGTCTATAACTATTTCTTCAATCGTGTCATACATTATATTAGAAATATCGATTTGTAATCTATCACCTTCTAATGCGTTTTTTCTTAGAGTATAAATAATGTTCCTCTGAGAGTTCATAACATCATCATACTCTAGTAATCTCTTTCTAATACCAAAGTTATTTTCCTCTACCTTCTTCTGAGCTCTTTCAATTGATTTTGTTACCATTGGATGTTGAATGTTTTCTCCATCTTTTAAACCCATACGATCCATTATATTAGATACTCTATCTTGGCCAAACAATCGCATTAAATTGTCTTCAAAAGAAACATAAAATTGAGAACTACCAGGATCACCTTGTCTCCCAGATCTACCTCTAAGCTGTCTGTCTACCCTACGCGAATCATGCCTTTCTGTACCAATAATTGCAAGTCCTCCAGCATCAATAACATCTTTGCTTAGCTTAATATCAGTTCCCCTACCAGCCATATTGGTTGCAATTGTTACCACCCCAGGATTTCCAGCCTCAGCTACTATATCAGCTTCTTTTTTATGAAGCTTAGCATTTAGCACATTATGATTTATACTTGCTCGGTTTAACATTTTACTTAATAACTCTGATATTTCAACAGATGTTGTTCCAATCAATACCGGTCTTTTATTGTTTCTAAGATCTATTACTTCCTCAATAATTGCATTATATTTTTCACGTTTTGATTTATAAATTAAATCATCCTGATCTTTTCTTGCTATTGGTTTATTCGTTGGAATTTCTGTTACATCAAGTTTGTAAATTTCCCAAAATTCACCTGCCTCAGTAACAGCAGTACCAGTCATCCCAGAAAGCTTAGAGTATAATCTAAAATAATTTTGAAGAGTAATTGTAGCAAAAGTCTGAGTAGCAGCCTCAATTTTTACATTTTCTTTAGCTTCAATTGCTTGATGAAGTCCATCAGAATATCTTCTACCATCCATAATTCTTCCAGTCTGTTCATCAACTATCATTACCTTATTCTCAACAACAACATATTCAACATCTTTCTCAAATAAAGTAAAAGCTTTAAGTAACTGATTCATACTGTGAATCCTTTCACTTTTGATGTTAAAATCATTGAATAAATCATTCTTTTCTTTTGCCTCATCTTCTGCAGATAGACCTTTACTCTCTATTGAAGTAATTTCAGTTGAAATATTTGGCATGATAAAAAAATCTTTATCATCTAGATCCTCAGATAGTGTATTTATTCCCTTATCTGTAAGTTCAATCTGATTATTCTTCTCATCTATTGTAAAATAGAGCTCTTCATCAATTTGGTGCATCTCTCTATTGTTATCCTGCATATAAAAGTTCTCAGTTTTTTGAAGTGTTTGTTTTACACCTTCCTCACTTAAAAATTTAATTAATGCTTTATTTTTTGGAAGTCCTCTATACACTCTGTAAAGAAGGAAACCACCTTTATCATTGTCTGAATTTTGAATTAGACCTTTAGCTTCAGAGAGAATACTGTTGAGATATGTCTTTTGAAGGGAAACTAATCTCTGGATCTTAGGCTTTAGATTATCAAATTCATGCCTGTCTCCATCCTTTGTTGGACCAGAAATAATTAATGGTGTTCTAGCATCATCAATAAGAACAGAATCTACCTCATCAATTATAGCATAATTATGCTTTCTCTGAACAATATCATCTAGTGAGTGAGACATATTGTCTCTTAAATAATCAAAACCAAATTCATTATTTGTTCCATAGGTTATATCTGCCTCGTATGCTTTTTTTCTTTCAGGAGAATTTGGTTTATGATAATCAATACAATCAATCTTTAAACCATGAAATTCAAGTATAGGACCCATCCACGCACTATCACGTTTTGCCAAGTAATCATTTACCGTAACTAAATGAACTCCGTCACCTGTAAGAGCATTCAGGTAAATTGGTAATGTTGAAACTAAAGTTTTACCCTCACCAGTTTGCATTTCTCCAATTTTTCCTTGATGAAGAACAATTCCTCCAATTAATTGAACATCATAGTGAATCATATCCCAGATAACGTTTTTTCCAGCTGCATCCCAATTATTTTTCCAAATAGCTTTATCGCTATCAATTTTTGTATAAGATTTTTTTGATGCAATTTCTTTATCAAAATCTGAAGCAGTTACTTTAATTTCTTCATTTTCAAAAAACCTTTTTGCAGTCTCCTTAACAACAGCGAATGCCTCAGGTAATAGTCTGTCTAAAACTTCAGACTTTTTTTCAATTAGATCATTTTCTACAGATTCAATTTGCTTAAATATTTCTTCCTTTTCAGAATTAGACAGGTCATTGGAAAGTTTATTATTTAGATCAGAAATTGAAGAATTAAGATCTTCTGTCTCATCTGAAATCAACTTTTTAAATTCAATTGTTTTATCTCGGAGCTGATCATTTGTAATTGAGGAGAGTCTATTAAAATGATCATTGATTTCATCAACTATGGGGGTCAGTTTTTTTAGATCTTTCCCAGATTTATCCCCAAGAAATACCTTCAAAAGGGAGTTAACAATAGACATGCTGTTTTTTTTTCAAATTTATTTAAAAATTACCAATTAATATTAATCAAATTAGATTAATACTCATCCTCATTCCAAAGGTAATCTTCTTCTGTTGGAAAGTCAGGCCAAATTTCTTCAATCGATTCGTAAACATCACCTTCATCTTCAAGAGATTGAAGATTCTCTACTACTTCAAGAGGTGCACCAGTTCTGATTGAGAAATCAATTAGCTCATCTTTTGAAGCTGGCCAGGGAGCATCACTTAAGTAAGAAGCCAATTCTAATGTCCAATACATACGACTTGTTTTCTGCAAAAGTATATTATAAGTTCAAAAAACCAAAAGTTTTTTATTCTTTTACCTTAGAAAATGAAAGAAGTAATAATAAAATTGAAATTAGTATACATATTCTAGCAATATAGTCTCCATTTTTGCTGTAGAATGTCCTGTAATCAATAGCATAGGCTTTACCACTTAAAGTTCCTTTTTTATTAAATGGCAATGTTGTATCATACTCTCCAACTTCATTTATGATTGTGGAAACACCAGAATTTGCACTTCTAACAATATATCTTCTGTTTTCAATTGCTCTTAATCTTGCATAACTTAACAGATGTCTATGGCCTGGTGTATCCCCCCACCATGAATCATTTGTAATTATTGAAATAAAATTAGCTCCTAGATCAACATAATTGGCAACATATTCTCCATCAATTGTCTCATAACACACAATTGAGATAGTTTTTAGGTCTTTTAAAGAGTGTTTAAATACTTTTCTTTCGGATTCATGCTGTGTACCCATAGAACGAATTGTTCCTCCTAGATCAATCATTACAGTTCCTATTATAGGCTCAAGGATAGACTTAAATGGCATATATTCACTTCCAACTACAAGTTTAGACTTATGATTGTATTCAAAACCTTTATTTGCAGACATATTTATTGAAGAATTAAAATAGTCAACCCAAATATTATCTCTAACTGGATTTGCTGATTTTGTAGGTTTTTCTTTCTGATTTTGATAAAGCTTATAAAATTGTATTCCAGAGATTAGATTGGTATTATTGAATTTACTTAAATAGTTATTAAGACTATCATGAAGTTTTGTATATCCAAAGTAATCAACATTTTCTCCATACCCTTCGGAGAAATATGTTTCTGATGTGAAGACAAAATCATATTCATTAGTACTCAATTCTTCATTAGTTAAATCCTTAAAAATTTTAAAGTAATCAAGATTACTTTTAGAATTACCATATTTTGCTTCCCAAGGGTCAATTTTTGGCTGAGTAATTAGAACTTTAAATTCCTCTCCTTTATCTATTTTTGGTTTAACTAAAAGCGAAACAAAAATGGGAAAGCTTATAAGAAGAACTCTTGGAATAATTCTAATATAAAATCGCCTTTTATCTTTAAAACTTGAATATTTCCTTAATAGGTTAAATAGCAAGAAGTTAGCACATAACACCCAAAGACTTCCTCCAAATACACCAGTATATTCGTACCATTGAATCCAATCAATTCTTTCAGAAAACACATTTCCAAGATTCAACCACGGCCAAGAAAATTCCCAGTTTAAATGAAACTTTTCAAATGTAATCCAGAATGTTATTAAAAAAAGTACCCCAGCTTTAAAATCTATTTTTCTCTTAACTCTTGAGTACAATAAAAAAATTATTGAATAAAATGACGAGTTAGCAACGTTTGCGAATATAGCTCCAGGTAGTGTTGTATAGACAATCCACCAAGTAGTAGCTATATTCCATGTGAGGAAAGCAACATATGAATAGAAGAATAACCTAAGATTTTTTTTTCCTAGATTATCTTTGCTAATTATATCCTCCACAAAAAGTAAAGGTATCAAGCTAATAAAAATCAAAGGAGTTATTCCATTAACCGGCCAGGCACTTGCAAACAATAACCCGCTGATTAATGAATAACCAAGAAGTCTACTCACTTTTAAAGTTTAATAAATTTTACAATCTAATATTACAATTTTTTTATAAATTGAGCGCCATTACTATCATGATAAAATCCCTCATACCTAACATTTTAACATTATTAAATTTAATATGTGGTTGTTTCTCAATTGCATTTGCATTTCAATTTCAATTTGATGCAGTTTTAATTTTAGTTCTGTTTGGTGTACTACTTGATTACTTAGATGGACTTGCAGCTAGACTTTTGAATGCTGAATCCAATTTTGGTAAACATTTAGATTCATTATCTGATATAATAACAAGTGGAGTTGTTCCAGGTATAGTAGTATATCAATTGTTTAAGTTATCTGGAAACAGAGTTACAGATTTTGATTTAAATCCCTACTTATCACCTGTTTTAGATTTAGATCTTGTATTCTCTATTTCTCCTATAGCGTTTATTGCATTCTTAATTACAGTTGGTTCAGCAACCAGATTAGCGAAATTTAATACTATAGATTATACTGATGAATTTGAAGGACTTCCAACTCCTGCAAATGCACTTTTCTTTGTTTCACTTCCAATCCTGATGGATCACCTATACTTGATTGAATCAAAACAGTACCTTTTGAACAATACCACTTTAATAATTCTAACATTATCTAGTGTTATTCTTATGAATGTTCCATTTAGGCTTTTCTCATTAAGATTATCACTAAGGAAATATGACTATAATATTTTTAAAATTTTGACTATTGTCTTATCAATACCAATAATATTATTTTTTGGTCTAGGAGGATTCTCGCTTGTAATTATACTTTACCTTTTCTTAAATGTAATTAGAAATTTATGGTCATTGATTTAATTATAAATCAATTTTTTTTCTTTTAAACTCGAAGTTTTTTCCTAAATAAACTTTTCTTACCATTTCATCTTTAGCTAAGTCTTCAGGGATTCCTTCTTTAAGTATTTTCCCTTCAAACATAAGATATGTCCTATCAGTTATTGCTAGTGTTTCTTGAACATTATGGTCAGTAATAAGTATTCCAATATTTTTATTTTTCAAAACAGAAATTATGGATTGAATATCTTCAACAGCTATAGGATCTACTCCAGCAAAAGGTTCGTCTAATAATAAAAATTTTGGATCATTAGCAAGTGCTCTTGCAATTTCAGTTCTTCTTCTCTCACCTCCAGATAATAGATCCCCTCTATTTTTCCTTATGTTAATTAAACCAAATTCTTCCATTAATTGCTCTGCCTTCATTTTTTGCTCTTTCTTCGATAAATCTGAGAATTCTAGAACACCTAGTATGTTATCCTCAATTGAAAGTTTCCTAAAAACAGATTCTTCTTGAGCTAAATATCCAATTCCTCTTTGTGACCTTTGATACATTGGATAACTTGAGATAATTTCATTATCTAAATATATGTCACCATCTTCAGGTTTGATAATCCCAACTATCATATAGAAAGAAGTTGTCTTACCGGCACCATTTGGTCCTAAAAGCCCAACAATCTCTCCTTGATTTACTTCAATTGAAATATTATTAACAACTCTTCTCCCTCTGTATGATTTTGAAATTTCTTTTGCTTTTAATATCATATTTCTAATATTAAGTATTTAATTTTTTATATCCAATTTTTGATATTATAATACTTATCTCGTACAATACTAAAATAGGAATACTTACAATTATTTGGCTAGCAATATCTGGAGGAGTAATTATTGCAGAAAGACTCAATACTATTACTAAAGCAAATTTTCTATTTCTTCTAAGAAAGTCAGGAGTCACAAGCCCAACCTTTGTAAGATAATGAATGATTATAGGTAATTCAAAGATTAAACCTGAAGCAAGAACTGAAGCTCTAAGAAGACCTATATAGCTGTTTAAATCAAAATCATTAAATACCTCAGAGCTTATGGTATAGTTTCCTAGAAAATTTATTGAAAGAGGAGTAACCACATAATACCCAAATAAAACTCCTATAAAAAATAAAGTTGAGGAAATAAAGATAAAACCTCTTGCACCTTCCTTCTCCTTCTTGTATAATCCAGGACTAATAAATTTCCAGAATTCATATACTACATAGGGAAATGCAAGAATAAACCCAGCAAGTATAGATGTCCAAAGGTGAGCAGAAAATTGTCCGGAAACTGTTCTGCTTTGAACTCTAAATGGAAGCTCTTCAAAGCAGAAGGCATCACCTCCAATAGATTGTGATATTGAACAAAATACTTGATAACTAACAAAGTCTCCTTTCTTAGGTCCAAAAATGATTTGATCAAAAATTATATCCTTAGCTAAAAATGCTAACACAGCAACTATTAATACTGATATAGTTGATCTTATAATATGCCATCTTAATTCCTCAAGATGATCTAAAAATGACATGTCTCGAGAGGGGTTACTCATCATTAATACCTTGCTTTATTATATCTAAAATGTGTACAATGCCTATATATGTATTATTAGGGTCAGTTACTAAAACTTGACTTATATTGTTTTTTTTCATTACACCCAATGCATGAAATGCTAAGGTTTCCTCGCTCAAAACTTTAGGATTTTTATTCATTAAATCTGAAGCTAAAACTCTATCTATATTATGCTTTTTCTCAATAATCCTTCTGATATCTCCATCAGTTATTATTCCAATAATTTTATCAGAATCAATAACAGCAGTTGCCCCATACATATTTGATGAAATTTCATCAATAATTTCAAAAAAAGTAGATGAGAGGCTAACTGTCGGCATTCTGTTTTTATCAATTAAATAATTAAGCTTTAGACTAAGTTTCTTTCCTAAATTTCCAGATGGATGATATACACTAAAGTCGCTTGGACTAAAACCCTTAATTTTTTGAAGTGTCATTGCTATTGCGTCCCCAATTGCTAGGTGACATGAAGAGCTTGTTGTAGGAGCAAGATTATTATGGCATGCCTCTCTTTCAATCTCAGTATGGATAAACATATCTGACGATTTATCTAACAGAGAATCTTTTATACATGAAATCCCAATTAGCTTAATACCTTCATTTTTAAGGTGATTAGAAAGAGATTCTATTTCATTTGACTCTCCACTCTTTGATATACAAATTACAATATCATCATTACCTATAACTCCAATATCACCATGAAGGGCATCTCCCAAATGTAAAAAAATTGACTTGGATCCTGTAGAGTTTAGTGTAGCAGAAATTTTCATACCAATAATTGCACTTTTACCAATTCCGGTAAGAACTATTTTACCATTGCAAGCTTTTAATGTATTTATTATTTCACAAAAGTTTGAATCTATAACTTTTGAAAGATCTGAAATAGATTTTGACTCTAAATTAAGTGTATCTAAAGCAATTTTTTTTATTATCTGTTGATTAGCCAAAATGGGAAATTTATTTTAAATTGTATATAGTGCAAATTTAAGCAATTTGAAAAAACTAAAGTTTGGATAGTCTAAAGAACCAATTAAAAGAGAAATTTGGTTTTACATCCTTTAAAAATTTACAAGAACCAATAATTAATAATCTTCTTGAAGGGAATAACTCTTTTGTTATAATGCCAACAGGAGGAGGTAAATCTTTATGCTATCAATTGCCTGCTATGATACTAGATGGAACAGCTATAGTAGTTTCCCCTTTGATTGCATTAATGAAAAATCAAGTTGATTTGATTCGCACTAATAATACAAAAGATTCGATTGCACATGTTTTAAATTCAACGTTGAGTAAAGATGAAATAGAAAAAGTCAAAAATGATGTACTGACAAAAGAAACAAAGCTACTATTTGTTGCCCCTGAAACACTATCTAAGTCAAATACTATTGAATTTCTGAAGAAGACAAATATATCATTTCTTGCTATTGATGAGGCTCACTGTATATCTGAATGGGGACATGATTTTAGACCAGAATATAGAAAGATAAGAGATATAATTGATCAAATTAATTCTAATATCAAGATTATTGCTTTAACTGCAACAGCTACACCTAAAGTTCAAGATGACATAATAAAGAATCTAAAAATTGATAATTCAAAAATATTTAAGTCATCATTTAATCGACACAATTTATATTATGAGGTAAGAGCTAAAAATGATAATACAGATATAGACCTTCTAAAATTCATAAAGTCAAATCAAAATGAATCTGGAATAATCTACTGTTTATCTAGAAAAAATGTTGAAGAACTATCCCAATTGCTAAATATGAACGGTGTCAAAAGTCTGCCATATCATGCAGGGCTTGAGAAGAAAATTAGAGAAGAGAATCAAGATAAGTTTCTAAAAGATGAATGTGATGTTATAGTGGCCACTATAGCTTTTGGAATGGGTATTGATAAACCAGATGTTAGATATGTTGTTCATTATAATGTACCAAAAAGTATTGAAGGGTATTATCAAGAGACAGGAAGAGCAGGTAGAGATGGAGGAAAAGGTCATTGCCTTATGTATTACTCTTATAAGGATGTTGAAAAATTAGAAAAACTTTTATCTAAGAAAAAATCATCAGAAAGAAACATTGGTGTTATGTTACTTAAAGAAGTCTCTACTTTTGCAGAGTCATCTATTTCAAGAAGAAAATATTTACTTAGTTACTTTGGGGAAAAATATGATCCAAACATTAATAATGATCATGAAATGGATGATAATTCAAAGAATGAAAAAGAGAAGATAAATGTAAAAGATCAATTATTGTTTTTACTTAAAAATCATTTCTCTAACAATAAAAAAGTTCTAATTAGAGAGATCATAAAGAATTTACCTTTTGATGAAAAAAATGAAATTGATGAAAAGTTTTGGAGAACAATTATTACTTACTCCATTGTTGAAGGTATTCTTGAGAAAGATATCTCTGACTTTACCTCTGTCAAAATATCAAATTCTGGAAAAGAATTTATTTCAAGTCCAAAAGAATTCTATGTATCAAGGGATAATGATTTTAGTAAGACTAAAAAAATAGAGAACCAATCTGTAAAAGCATCAGTAATTGATGATGACTTATTTAATAAATTAAAAATTCTTAGAAAAGAAATTGCTAAAAGTAAATCACTACCACCATATGCAATATTTCAAGAGTTTTCTCTTGAAGATATGACATATAAATATCCTGAGACTATTGATGAATTTAAAAATATCAATGGAGTGGGAGAGGGTAAGGTTAATAAATTTGGTTCTCAGTTTATAGAACTTATTAAAAAACATATTCAGGAAAATAATATTGAAAAATCAGATGAAATTGTTTTAAGAACTTCAGGCTCAAAATCATCAAAAAAACTTTCATTGATCCAAAATGTAGATAAAAAAATACCACTTGATGAAATAAGTGAATCTCGTGGTATTGAATTCAATGTTTTATTATCAGAACTCGAAAGTATTGTTTTCTCTGGAACAAAACTAAATATTGATTATTATGTAGATGATATTCTTGATGAAGATCAACAAGAGGAACTTCGTGAATATTTCCTAGAGAGTGAAAGTGAGGATATCTCAGATGCACTCAAAGAATTTGATGGAGATTATGATGAAGAGGAACTTAGAATTTTCAGAGTAAAATTTCTAAGTGATGTCTCATAGACTACATTATATTTGAGTGAAACAACATATTAAGCAGAATTCTGTTAGTCCCAAACCAAAATGCTCTAAAGTTTGTATTATCTGTCATTAATAAGATCTTTCCTCTCCCTTTTCTAACTAATTTAAATGGTGAAGATTTCTTTAATAAAGAAAGATTTTCTTCAGATACATATCCACTCATTAATGGATCATTAGTATATAATATGGGGTTATTAAAACTTTGTTTGTCTTTACTCATGTATACATTTGAATTTCTAAAGAGGGGTAAAGTGCTTGACTCAATACCATAGTTGATTGGATGACTCTTGTCAATACTAGACTTGAATATTGCACCACCTGTTTGCTGTGCTCCATAGAATGCCTGTCTCTCATCAAAAGCTACATCTTCAGCAACTAGATCGTTAGATAATAATTCAATCTCATTTAAATTATCTGAAACCCAACGAATAGAATTTCTATATGCAATTAAGTTTCCACCATTATCTACATACTCTTTTATTTGGTCTGAATTAATCCTTCTTCCACTATAATCAGCTAAAATAATATGAGAATACTTATTTAGGTCAATGTATCCTAAATTACCAACATCAAGCTTTGAGATAGGAATATCATACCTGGTATCAAGTAAATGCCAGATCTCCCCAGCATCATAACTTCTTACGCCATCTCCAACAATTAATCCTATTTTTGGCTGTCTAACTATAGCGAAATTATTAGATCCAAAATCAATTCCATCTGTAATTCCAGTTGAGTGAGATTCAAAGTCTACGTTATAGTCGATAGATATCTTACTTAATAATTCATAAATTTCATCAGAGCTTAATTCTTGATTTTGAACAGGTATCATATATGTCCCGTAATCGTAATCTTTACCTTTAATAGAAAACTTTCTAGTAGCAGTCTTGACCCTTAAACCTTTATCTAAAATTTGATAAATTGCAGCTTGAGTATAATAGTCATGAGGCTCAAAAATATATGCGTAATCTGATTTATTGTCAACCATGCCATTAGGCTTTATTAGATCTTCAACTTCATTGTCAATGAGACTTGAAATATTTGATTGACTCAACCCATCTGTATAATCATAATTAATATTGAAAGCTAATGGTAGAGTCCAAGAAGACACATCGTAAAAAAGACTGTCTTTAAATTTTGTTTGGGTATAAAACATAGCTTCAATAAGTGTTCTTTTCGGCTGATTCATCGGTACTATATAGCTATTATCCTTTAGATATTTTTTTCCATTAATTACAATGTCTTTAGAAATGCTATTAAACTTAATCTTGTGACTTTTAAGTATGTCTGCAAGATGATAAACAGTTGACTCATCTTTAAGCTTACCAAAAACAATATTTTTAGTTCTTTTTGAATTTAAATCAATTTGATCATCAAAAAAATTCTTCATGTAATTGAGTAACTTAACTCTCATATTCTTTGCAGCCTTAAGAGTTGAAAAAGCTGTGGCAAGTTGGTTCTTAATTGTGAAAGGAAATGTAATAATTCCATTTACACTTTCTTGAATGTGTCCCCTTGAACTTCCTTGTTCAAACAAAATTCCAATTCCTCCATTTGCATCTGGATAGGTTGATCCCTTACCAAAATAAAAATCATCGAAGCTCTCCTCAGAGTAATACAGTGATCCAATCTCATTTAGAGCTTCTTCATGATAAGTAGCAATCTCTCGTGTTAAATCTTGATTTAAATCTGAAATTAATGGATTCTTTCTCTCTGGAACACCTGGTTGAAAGAAAAAAGATGAATTTGTACCCATCTCATGATGATCGGTCATAATATTAGGCAGCCATTCAGTGTAAGTTTGAATTTTAAAATTACTTTCTATTAACTGATTAGGTAAATAATCTCTATTCAAATCAAACCAATAATGGTTAGTCCTTGCTCTAGGCCAATATTGATTATACTCTCTATCATTATTATCAGGATTTAAACTCTGATTTTTATTGCTGTTTGCCCATTGAGAAAAACGTTGAAGTCCGTCTGGATTAAGGCTTGGATCTAACAATATGACAACATCGTTTAATAATTCTTTTGTCTCTTCTGAATTACTTGCTAAAAGATGGTAGATTAAAGGTAAGCTCGCATTAGTTCCACTTGGTTCATCTCCGTGAACAGAAAAGCCTTGATAGACAACTATAGGCATATTTGTTACGTCTATATTTTTATTTTTTGAATTTGATAATTCTAAATGATTTTTTCTAATTTCTTCAAGTCTTGAGTGATTTGATTCACTCGTTATAATCATTAGCCATGAAGTCCTATTTTCATAAGTTTTACCTCGGTTGACTAATTTTACTCTATCAGAATTCTTTGAGACCTCTTGGACATAATGACTCAATTTATCATGACTCACATGGAACTCTCCAACTTGATGACCAATTATACTTTCTGGTGTTGGTATTAATTGATTATAATTGCTTGTATCTCCTAAATAATAACTAAGATCAACTTGAGCATTTAAACAAAAAATTGGTGCTAATAGAAATAGAATTTTTTTCATTTTGAGTTTTATTAAATTAAAATTTATTCATCATCATTTTCAAAATCAACATCTGCAAAGTCTTTCTCCTCTTCCTCTCCCTCTTTTTTATCAGTAGATTCAGACTCTTCTTTCTTCTCTTTTTTCATATCAAAGTCTTTGTCATGCCTCTCACTTATGACCTCTTCACCTTTATTATCAATAATAAAGTCACAAGTCTCTTTAAGTGAAGAATTAAATTCAGCAAAGTCCTCTTTATAAAGATATATTTTATGTTTTTTGTAGTAGAAAGTTCCGTCTTCATTAGTGAACTTTTTACTTTCAGTAATAGTTAGGTAATAATCTCCAGCTTTAGTTTCTCTTACATCAAAAAAATAAGTTCTTCTTCCAGCTCTTAATGCTTTTGAAAATATTTCCTCAGCATTATAATCGTTTTGATTTTCCATAGTTTTTTATTTTAACCAAATATAATCAAATCTACTCATTAATTTCACTGTTTTGCTTAAGGTAAAGATCCTTATAATATCCTTCATCTTTTACTAATTCATTGTGACTTCCACTCTGAATAATTTTTCCATTATCTAATACAATTATATTATCAGCATGTTTTACACATGAAACTCTATGGCTAATTATTATTAATGTTTTATTATAAAAATTATTTTTTAAATTTTTTAGAATTCTATCCTCGGTATCAGAGTCTAGAGAAGAAAAGCAATCATCAAATAAATATATTTCAGAGTCCTTTATAAATGACCTTGCAATTGAAATCCTTTGAGCCTGTCCACCTGA
>Ga0066865_10000234_pt1 | contig 14195 bp, 13 predicted proteins | sample ETN01SmetaG_2_FD_66433 | JGI IMG/M metagenome (GOLD analysis project Ga0066865, IMG submission 66433) | Marine microbial and viral communities from oxygen minimum zone, Eastern Pacific Ocean - ETNP2014F12-01SV265 | ecosystem: Environmental > Aquatic > Marine > Oceanic ...
AAAAACACCAAGCGACATTTTTAAAAACACCTGACTGGTCTGAGGCAAACCAGGTTCCGAGCCCCGACTCGCCAGAGAGTCACCGAGCAGAAACCTTTGAAGTGGGATTTTTAAAAACGCCTTGGTACAAAACGTCGTTTCTAAAAACACATGGCTACATTTTTAAAAACACCTGGCAGTTTTGAGGGTCAGCCCGAGTTCCGAGCCCAGACTCACCAGACAGCCGCTAGATTTTATTACGATTCAAGCCATAAAAATATAAAACACCCACCAGCCTTCCGCATGGCATCGCACATGCTTGATCGTGGGTGGATCAAAGACTTGGCCCTACTCTTTCTGCAGCTGCTCACATTGTTTTTACCAATAAACACCTGACCTCTCTATAGAACGCCCACTGCATGTACTTGAAAGAAGTCACAGCGCCAGGGTCAACGGGTCAAGGCGAGGGGTGTACTTGCCAGACGTACAATGAATACAGCGTTTGGCATCACTAACCAAGGCTAAAAAACCTGCGCCACTCCCTCGCAGAGCTGGAGCGACCCTGCCAAAATCTATGCGTTGGATTCCGCGCGCCTTTCTCGGCCCACCGACAAGCCAGGGCAAAACGTGGGCATCACTGAGACCAAACAAGAGCGCCAAGACAAACCCAATAGTTTTCATTTTAATAGGACAGCAACGAACACATCTTATATACAAAACGAGACACTACTTGTCCTCCCGCTCTGCATCCTCCTCTCGCGACACATCATACAGAGCACTCTCCACCATTTCCAAATCACGCTTGGCATTATCAAGCACCTCCTGCACAGTCTCCTCAATGACAAACGACGCGTCCTCGTCATCAGCCAGATCTTCGCCCCCATCACCGAGCTCAAGCCCCTGTCGCCGCAGCATGTGGCTTCCTGATCCACCCCACCCACTGCGTATTGCTGTCATTTCCAATCGCATAAAGATTAACAAGACGATAACATACAAAAAAACCATCACGCCCGAGCATACAGCAATCTCGTCAAAAATTTCGACTTGAAGTAGTTTTCGGTGTTGGACGCAGTGCTTGATGAAGGTCACCAGCAAGATTACACCGGTCGGGACGTAGAGGGTCTTCTTCTTCTGATGGTGCAGCAGCTTCCATATAATGAGCCAGGTCAACACAGGACTCACGAGCATGTACGCGACGCTACCGGCGTTGGCTGTGTTGAGGAGCACAAAAGGCTCCCGGGAAATGACGAGGGAAATCATGCACATGACCGAAGTCGCAACGAGCGAAACCGGGGCATGCGCAAATTCCACCACCATGGCGCGGTCCATGTTTCGTGGAGCGCTGTTCACCATGAAAGGCGCCATGAAAAATGTCACCCACAGCAGGAACATCTTGGTCGCGTAGCTCTTGGCGGTCCACCTCACATACTGGATTACCGACTTGTTTGTGATCTGGGAACGAGAAAGAAAGTCCTCGAAAATCTGAGTGTCGTTGTACGCGCCGGGCTGGTTTTCGTCAGCAATCAGAGCGGTAGAGGAGTCGTTACGCCCCAGGTGCGCCATCTCGGCGTAGATTTCACTGTCCCGCGCCGCACGAAAGTCGTGACTTTTTTGCATGCCATTGTCCGTGGCCACCACGCCGATGGAATACGCAAAGGCAAAGATGACACAGCAGGACAGGAAACCAAAGAAACTCACGACGAAAAAGAGGACCCTCCTCGATATAGGACGGTGGAAATGCGAGCCCCGCACCATCTCCTCATGTGAACTGCGAATCAGGAAGCCGGCCACCAGACTACACGTACACGTGGCGTCGAAGACGGGCGTACAGGCAAAAAACGAGAAGAAGCCAATGGCGACCGGGTACTGCAACCGCCATAGATTGCCCCGACTCATGCGCACACCCTGGTCTCCGTCAGTGTGTGCAAATTGGTCAGAGCTGAACAAGAGCGCGCTGATGGACACGCCGCTTGACGCCGGGACTTTTTTCTTCGTGCTTCTCCAGGAAAAAAACTGCGACACCAAGTGCTTAATGTACTGGAAAGAGGTCACGACGGAGTACAAGAACTGCGAGCACAAGATGGCGCTGCATGAGTGTGCAAGAAGCGAAAAGAGGTTGTCGTTCCCCACGTGCACGGCGAGGCCCAAGAAAGACTGGGCGAGTAGAAGGAGGAACAGCCCAAACACATCCAAGTGAGAAATCTGTCGTGGTTCATACGACATTAACCCGCGCGTGCTCGCGGAACGTCTTTTTATACCAAGTGCCGGCCCCATTCTCTTATCACGACATACAGCGCGCGCGATTGGGCAACCTAGAGCAAGTGTATTTTTTTTCGTGATGTGAACAATACGGTTTATTGTTTTTGAAAACAGTGCAAAAGAAACTACAGAAAAAAACCCAAATTTGGTGCAGAGTGGATGTGCTTTGTCCCCATTGCCAGAGTACCCAACCATGGCCTCGGGCAAACAGCAAGACGAAAACTACGACTCTGCCGCCGACTCCGAGATCGACTTGGACAAGGAGCGCGGCGAGCCAGCAGTCAAGAAGGCAAAGACCAGCAAGAAGAGCACTGCCACGGCCCCGGAGCTGCAGGAAAAGATCAAGAAGAGCCAGTCGCAGAAGGAAAAACTCGCGGTCAAGATCAAGATGATGGAGACGCGCTTGATGATGGCCAAGACACAAGAGATGAAGGTCGACTGCGAGGTCATGCGCAACCAACAGCTGCTCAAGGAGATGGGCAATTAGGTCGCCTGCTTAGCCTTTGGCATGTCATCGCACAGGGCTTGGCCCTAGTACTTCCGATCTAATCTTTACTCGCGTACTCAAAGTAAAGAACGTACCATAATTTTGTTCACTTTCCAAAGAGTGTATCTTGCGACATTTTTAAAAACGGCACAATGCTGCAAAAAAGGGAAAACTGCGCACAGAAGGAGTGGATTCCGTCTGTTTCTGTACACTGGCCCCTGGCGCCAAAAATGGAGGCCGAAAAACCCACAAACCCTTCCGGTGAAAACAAGAAGAAGCGCCCCGTGACCGACGACCCGTCGAGCGATGCTGGTAGCAAGGCCGCCAAGATCGGACTTGTTGCCAAGGACGACATCGTCCTCCTGTGCCGCAAAATGCAGGCGCAGCAAAACAAGCTGGTGTCCAACATTGGCATCACGAGCAGCCCGTCGTCCAAGCTCCTCGCCGTCGTGACCAACGACGTCTCCAGCGGCAAGCGCAAGATGGAGGAAAACGGACACAAGGAGCTCTTCATCCTCAGTGCCTCGGTGCTGCAGGTCATGGACCCAGGGTACCTGAACAGCCCGTACGAACCAGCCGTACACACCCCGCCCAAGTTCAGGATCTTCACCAACGAGGAGGGGAAGCCCAAGGAGGGCCACAAGCCCGTGAACCTCGTCAAAATCCAAAAGGCGTCCATGACGGAGGGCGGGCCACTCATTGACGTGCTCACCTTTCAGTCGTATATGGAGCACCCCAAAACAGCGCTGCGCACAAAGTGCCGCGGCGAGCCGACTGCGATTGCGGGGGCGTTTGCGGGCGGCGGGCTGCCTCTCAACTTCATGGGCTATGCGGACGCATGCAGGATCAGCACGTTTGGCAGCCCGGACGACCGCGGCGGAGTCGATCTTTTGAAGCAGTTTTCCGTGGTGATCCTGAGCGTCAAGATCAAGAGCAAGGAAAAGTGCGATCGGGGCTACGGGCTCGCCCTCACGGCGATCGAGGTGCTGCCGGAGGTGGACGTCTCCATGTGCGGCCTGTACAACGACTACCGCATGTACACCCCGCTGACTGCGGTTGGCGAGCAAACGGAGGCATTCCTGAGCCGCAAGGTTTTTTCGCAGGCGTTCGACAGCGACGTGCACTTTATCCGCAATTTCTTCCGGCAGTCGGAGAAGATGGACGTCGTCTCGGAGAAGCCGCTGGTGCAGATGCGCCCGGAGGAGCTCGGCAGGAACACGCAGGTGCACGTTGCGTCCAACAACGCGCAGCTGCAGCTGGTCATTGACAACCCGCAGAATATCTACCACGGCAAGACGATGGAGGTGCACATTGCCGACACTGCGTTCTCGCAACGCACGCGCACCGCGGGCCTGTATTGGCTGCAGGAGCTGTACCGGTTTCTGATTGGGGCCGGGCTTGCGACGGTCGTGGTGCTGCACGATGACTACCGCTTCCGCCAGACCGACTCGGGGCGGGGCTTGCACTGCTACGTCGTGCCCGACTGGAAGGCCTTTGCACCGGCGCAAGGGGGTGACAGCATCGCGCTGACGAAGCAGCAGATCAGCGCGCTGAAGGAGAAGAAAATGGGCGGCATCGACGTTATGGCGACTCTTCCTGACGGAGGTGCCCAGTATTCGGCCTGGCAGGTGGCGCAAGTCTCGGGCACGCGCTACGTCGTCATCGCGGACAATTCGGGGGCTAAATTTGCCAAGAAGATTGACGGCAGCGAGAGCGACTCGACCCGCCACACATCGCCCGTGTGCCAAGTGTACCCAGGCATGTCTCCTCAGCGCGGCGTGGTCATGGCGTACCTCGTGGCGTTGAACGACACAGACGTGATCTCCACCCTCGTTGCGTCGCTCAAGAGCATGCAAGACGAGGAATGCGTCGATGCCAAGGCCCTGTCCTCCATGGTTGCCGTACCCGACGATGTGGTGGACGTGGACTCTGTGTTTGGTTGATCACTTCTCGCTTAGCCTTCCGCATGGCATGTGCAGCTGCTCCCATTGGTTTTACCAATAAACACCTGATCTCTCTCTCTCTTTGATCACTGGTCCATAATCGCATTTTTTCTCGTGTATATAAATACACGCTCGGATAAATGTATCAAACGGATGCAATATGAAAACTTTCCAGTGGAAATTCAGAGAAAGATTTTCCTTGATTTCGTGAACAAGCGTTTTTCTGATGAAGCAGAATTAGATGCGCTGCATTTTGAGCGTTCTGCTGCTCGTGATGCCACATATGCTCTACGGCTGAATAATCGTACACACACTGAAATATATGCGATCATGTGGAATCTGTACCAAACATTATCACAAGAACTACATGAAAAGAGCATAGCCTTTGATAAAAACTACGAGGATCGGAAAATGAGGCAGGCTTTTAACTTTCTTCGCCCTCATTCTTCGCTCTGACTTATGCTGTATATATGTAAAACAGAATCAGGAAAAAACATGAACCACGCGAGAGTTCCACCGATAAAATATGAGGATCTACCAGTTGAAATGCGAATGAGAATACACAACGAGTTCCTTGATAAGCGTGCTGCTGATGAGAGAGAACTATCCAGTCTACACGAAGAAGTAGGCGCCGCTTTTAGTGTTACTCTTCTGCTAGATCACTACCCGTTGAGGACTTCCCGGGCTTATCGAATCAGTATGGATTTTTTGAGGGCAAAACAGAACGAAATGTTTTTCAAGACAGCGGCATTTGCACAAAACTACGGAAATGAAAAAATGACAGAGGTCGAAAGTCTGCTTCGGCCCAATTCATACGTTTCGACGGCATTCAAGAATACAAAAATGATCGCAGTGTAGGCTTGTACAAAGGTAACCGGATGGAAGCACGGAAAACATGGCGTGTGAGGGAGCTTGTGCCACATTGGAACCGCCTGTCAATGTCGGCCCTCGAGTGCGACCTATATTAAAGCGGAGTCTACTGGAGGATGGCGGCAGCGAACGCGACGAGAAAAGGTCAAAAACGGTGCGGTTCGGAGAGGACGAGAGCTTTTGCATTTCTCCACGTGAAATTTTACACGACGATCCGCCGTCCATGTTCTCAACGTGCTACGAGCTCGCAAGCCAAAAGGTAAGTCTGCTTGTACAAAATATCCTCAACACAAGAGATGCATATGAAATCGAAAGAGAGTATGGAGACTCATCCACGGACTCTGAAGCATGTGAAGACGCCACGGCGAGCCCAGAGCATCTCGAGTTTACTAAGTGAGAAAGAGAGCAGCCACGGAAAGAGCAAATGGGAGCCTTGAACTCAGCCACCATCGCGCCATGTGCTAGGGTTGACTAAATAAAGAGATTACAGAGAGCGCGCTGTGCATTTTGATTGTGCACCCATGCCGCAGCGATCCTGTCGGATCGGCAAACAGGGTTTCCCCGTAGATTCAACACGCGCAGACTCGTGTTCAATTCTAGCCCCAAAACGACGGGCTCGTCGTCTTCCATGTTGTTGTCTTGAATGTCCAGCGTCTGAAGCGTGGTGATGAGAGGCAATGCCTTAAAGAGCATTTCGGCTGAAATGCCAAAGATCATAGCGCGGTGGAGGACGAGAGTGCTGATGTTGCTGTCCATGAGAGACGGGATGAAGTGGTACATGCTCGCGTAGTGTTCAGCATTGCCAGACAAGTTCAAAACCCGAAGGTGGGGCGCCGCCGCCACCGCAGACGCCAGGTCGCGCATGTGTTCGACACTGAGCCTGTTGTCGGCCACGCCAAGCTCTGTCAGTGAGGTAAACAGCGGAAGAGCCCGAGAAATGTCTCGCATACCCGAGAAACCAAAGCGATTGCGATTGAGAAGCAGGGTCTCGATGTTCGCCCTGCGCATCAAGTCGCAAACCCACAGCAGGGGCTGTGGCGGTAGCAGATTTGCCCTGAAGCAGAGCTGGTTGTTGGAAAGGTCGAGCGAGCGCAGGCTAGTCATTCTGTACAGTCCCTTGAGCGAATGCCCAGCCCCATGCCGCATGTCATTTCCGCTCAAATTCAACGAAACCAGGGCGAGGTTGCCCAGGTGCGACACGATGGCGCCATAGGGTTGTGTCGGGGTTATGAAGCCAAGCTGGTTCAGGCCTGTCTTGGACAGATTCAGAGACCGCATCCGAGGGTTCTGCCCGAGCGCTTGAACAATTGCCAAGACCCCATAGAATCCGCCTGCATTCTCGCTCACGTCCAGTTCAGTGAGATGGGGCAGGGTGTTCAGACCGTCGGCAAGCGTCTGCATGTCGTACAGGGCGTGTGCCTGCAGATGCGAATGCTCGCTAAAACCACGGACAGACAGTCGCGTGATCCTGCCAAACACACTGTACGCGTTCAGGGCGACAGTAAAACGCTTCATCTTTGAAGCCCCTGTGCCGTCCACTGGCACTTCGGCGTGCGTGGCAGTGGTCCTGGCACAGATGTTCATGTCCAGCCCCCCGCCGGCGTGCAGCTGCAGCCTGCAAAGCGTGCCGCGAATGTGTTTTGAAACGGCAGCAAACGTTATGCTGCTCTCGGGCGGAATCATGATGGGCCAGAGTGTCTCGGGCATGTGTTCAAAGACGTTGACGGGCACGGGCATGGCGAACCCCGCGCTGCGCAAATCAGTCTGAACAGAGCTCGTCGCAAAAACGGTCAAATTTTTTTTCAAAGGGATTTTTACTAGAAATTTTGGTGCAATAGGTTCGCGTGCTGTTTTTAATCTTGTACTGGTATTTTGAGTCTTTTTCGGCAAGTAATTCTGCTTTATCAAAGATCTCCGATCTGGCTAGTCGCACGAGCAATGCCCAAGCACGGCAAGTTGAAGCAGCCGCCTGTGAAGGTGTCGAGCAAGGAGCTGAAATATTTGCCTCCTTCCATGCTTGTGGAGATGACGATTCCGTTGGCAAACTGGAAGCGCAGCTGCTACGAGACGACACCGAGCATGACCGTGCATGACACCAACGATGCGCGCTTGATTCAGGGCCCAGCTGGCGACATCTACAAGATGATGATGCGTGGCATGTTGAAAGCGTGTGCCACAGCCCCGGTGAAGCATCCAGGGAAGTGTGATCCGTGAGCCTTTTTTGTATGAATGCAATGTGACCCTGAGACCCAACTCAGCACGCGGCGTACCTCCCCAAGGCGTCCCATGGCGAGTCCGTGCGCGGGCTCCGCAAGAGCGCTTCCACGGCGTCCTGGATTCTCTGCACTTCACCACCCGACACAATCTGCAGAATGCGGCAATTTTTGTGGAATGGGTCGTGCACAATCGAGATCTCGTAGATGGTCTTGCTCTGCACAAACATCCGAAAGTCGTAGCTGGATCTGTAGCCCATGGAGATGCCCGTAAACAGCCCGTTCTCGATCCAATTGCGCAGGGCCCGCGACCTGGCCGAGTCTTCAAAGCGCACTACAATGTACAACCCGTCGACCTCGTCGACCCACCAGTACGCCAACGTGCCCATGACCTCCTTGGTGCTGGTGCCGTGTTCAATCCAAATGGACACCGCCGAGACATCGGTGCTTGCCACGGCTTGCCGCAGCTCACTCTTGCTGAAGAAAAACGAGCCAGTGTCCCCCTTCCCTTCGTCCGCTAGGCCAATCAAAAACCACGGGCTTTCGTCCACCCGCTTGCCGGAGTTTCCGTGCACATACACATCCATTGAACGGTACATCAGGGTGCCGTGTATATATACAAAACTCAAAAGAACGTTCGCGGCACTCGCACGCGCGTCAATGCCACGTGTGTTTGAGTACGTGTTGGCTGTTTTGGAGATTTCTCTAGTTTTGTTTCTTCTTTTGTTTCTGCCAGGGCAGCAGGCGCTGCAGTGGGCTCGTGCCTCTGCGACCGCAGGCTTTGTCTCCGGCAGCGTGGGAGCATTTCTGCCGCGCCCGCTTTCAGCTGCGCCCGAGGGTGTCTATCCGTTGCATGAGTTCTGAAATTTGCGCCTGCAGGGCGGTCTTTGATGCCAACGTTTGTCGCAGCTCTTTCTCTGCATGCTGTGCTTTCATGATCTTTGCTTTTTGCACTTTTTGAGACAAGGGATCCTGCCGAGGCCGTTGTTCGTTGGCAATTTTATTTTTCTTCAGCTCGGCCTGTGCAACTCCCTCCTGTAAGTTTTCAATAGAAGCATCGAGGCCTTTCGTTGAGTCGATCCCGTGTTTCTGTAACAGCTTTGCAATGTACCCTTGTATTCGATCTCTCCTTATTTCTGCGAGATTCACGTTTGGCCGTGCTGCTTTGACTTGGACTTTGAATTCTTCAACTTTGACAAGTTTGACGATTTTGTCCACCACGCTGTCCATTGCCAGAACTTCAGGCAGGTTCAATTCCATGCCTATTTGACTGTGGAGAAACTCGTCGTCGTGAAGGTATTGATAACCAAAATCAGTATAGATGCCTGCTTTGTCAAAGTCAATCTTGAGACGAGCGCGCAAAGCCTGCAGATAAGAGTCTAGAGTCACGGGCGGCGTCTGCTCGTCGACAGTGCCCGGGGATGTGTCTAGGGCGTTCTCGATGGCCAGCTGACCACTGCTTGGTGAGTCCTCCACATAAGTAACGACCGGCCTGTCCATGCGATTTTTGTCGGTGCTCCTCCTAATTTTTGCTACCACCGCCTCTTTTGCGATTTCAACTATTGCCGCAGTTGAAACGCCGCCGATTCTCACGATCTCTTTCAAAACTTGCTCGATCACGCTCTGAAACGGGCACCCCAAAAGACGGTACAAAAATAACAGCAACGCGATGAACACGAGAAACGCCCCCAGATCCGAGTCCAGAAAATTTGAATACAGCGTCGACTCCACCAGTTTCTGGGACACGAGTGATGCTTGTTTGGTCTCGAGCATCTTTTGGATAGCAAACCACGGGAACTGTTGCATGACGCCCGCCGGTCGATCCAGTTCGTCCACTTCGGCGTTGTGCGTCAAAAAATTGATTCGGATGACTTCGTTGAATATGGAGAGTTCGCCATACAGAAATTCCACAAGCAACGCCAGATTATCTTTCGGTGTCGGGTCCGTCTTTGCGGACATGTGTTTAGCGCGGTTTGTGAGCAGCAGAACACTAAACAGTGTTTTTATTTTGCCCCATTCGTGCTGCTTGAAGGCGCGCAGAAAATCATGGTCGTCGCTGGCAACCGAGACATGAGCACTCTGCCCGTGCGCGGAGAAAAACTCTGGACTTTCTACTTCTTTGAAAAAGCGCCACATGGTTTTCAGCACCACGATAATGTCGACTATCTCGTCAAGGTTGTCTTTGTCGCCAACAATGTCTCGAATTTCTCGCTTCATCTGGGCGCTTTTGGCTTCAATGTACATGCTCATGGGGTTGTTCCCGCTCTTGACCAGGGAGAAAAAATTGAAAATTTGATCGACTCGACACAAAATCGTGTCGCAATGCAGAGTTCTGGTCAAGTCAATCCAGCGTTTGCTCGCATCGTCGTCCTGCTCAGACTCAAAGTATTGCATCAGCGCATGGTACGCTTGAGCAGGGACCTGCACATAAAAGTTTTGCTTAAAGTCGTAACTCGGGTCAAAGATGGGAACCCGAACCTTGTCCCCATCGACATGAAAACACGCTCCTGCCGGCAAAGACAGCACGCGACCAGTGTCGAGGAGCTTCTGCAGTTTCACGATTTGGTCTGTGATAATTTTGGTCTCAAAGTCCAATTCAGTGCTGGCTTTCAAATCCTGCGCAAAGAAGTCTTGAAACTTTTCTTGGATGAATTCGCGACACTGTTGGTCCCTGTCAAAGAACAAAGCGTTCTTTGCTTTCAACTGATCGTAGATAATGTCCACATCGTTTTTGAATCCGGTCCTGTACCTGATATTGTCCCAAAACGAGAGATCCTTTAAAGCGAGATCGCCTGTGCCTTGTTCATAGAAGTCTACATCGTACTGATTCATGGGCAGGGCAACTGCGTCCTCTTCCACATCAACCAGCTCAAATTCCGCTCTGTTTTTGAAGTTGCACGTGTTCATGATTGCTTCCGTTATGGTTGCTGAATGGGCTACTCGCTGGACAAGGCACCCGGGCATAATCAAAGTTAAATGTTGTATACATTCCAGCATCTTGTTGTCGTCCACGTTCTTTTCACACTCCAGTTTGAGGCTCTTCAGTGCCTCTTGCTGCTGATGTTTGTCCAAGTCTCTAAAGCGCGCAAATTTCACGGATTCACGTTTTTTCTGCTGCAGGCCCTCAGGACCCGCCCACAGTGTGTACGCTTGGTTTGCCCAAGAGCTTGGCACCCACCCATAATTCCGGAGAACATACGTGTTCATGTTTGAGCTCAAGACATCTGCGCGACACTTGTCTTCTTGCTCTTTGGTTTCATTACACTGGAGCATGGCGTAGCGCAAACACGTGGAGATAAATTTGGTGTTTTATATATATACAGAAACGCCGAATTATTTGGCGGCAATATACGATTGCTTCCTAATACTCTGGGACCTCTGAAAGAAGTATACGCGCAGGGGCTAGTCTCTGCATGTACGCTTTGAGATGATTAACTGCAACAGCTCACGAAACACGCGCGAATGTTAATACATGTACCCGTGCGAATAGTGAAACTGTGCATGAAGAGGCTCTCGATACAGGCATGTTTGCTGAGGAAGAAGGTTTGATCCCGCGGCAGTGTCGTATGCCGATGGAGGGTCATACCGAGCACAACTGGGGTTGACCGCGGATGCCTCCGTGTTAGAAGTATGTTTTTTCTCCAAAACTTGTAGCAGCATTTCCGCGCGCTTTTCCTCGCTTGTGAAGAACATTTTGAGAAAGTCTGTTTTTTGCTCTTCGTTTTCAAAGTCCTGTAGTTTCTCCTCCACATCTGCTTCCTCCCACTTCTGGCCTTGAAAGTATTCCCCCGCAAAACAAATCACCTCGATGATATTGGCTCGGTCAGAATGTTCGAATATGAATGATATTTGTTTAGGTTTCAAATATGTCGACCGATTTGTAAATATACATGCGTGAAGGTAGCATATCGGCTTTAAGGTTTTCAGCGATGTGATCTTATTGAACAGCGGCAGCTCCTCTTTGCTGCAAGACAGGTAGTTGAAATCGACTCCAAACATATCGTTTTTCCACCAGTAATAATTCAAAAGCAAGATTGCTGCAATGCAAAATTCTGTCACTTTTTTCTCTGGATTTTCGACATCTGAATTTTCGACATAAACATTGATCAAGTTATTAATTTCGACTATCATGGATTTCATAGGCGCATCCTCTTTTGTGTATAACAAAAACACCTTTTCAAGTTTAGTTTTGTTTCCAGAGTAGTCTTCGTTATTGGACATTTTTGTTATTAAATTCGATATCGTGATAATCGCCTCCAGCAAAAAATCTTCGTTGTCTTCTCGTACCCCATCTTCAACTTTCTGCCAAAAAATTTCTGTGGCAGTACCGTCTCCATCGCCGCCGCCATCCTCCTCTGCTCCATCGCCGCCGCCATCCTCTTCTGCTCCATCGCCGCCGCCATCCTCCGTTGATTCATCCCCGCTGCCAGGAGTAGGCTCTTCGGAATCACTGTCTTCTGCCAACTTTGTCAAGACCCTCTTCCCCTTGCCCGGTAAAAAAAATTCATTTGCAATCTCTTTCATGTGTGCTGCGATGTCTTGAATTTCTCCGGGTTGTAGTGATGAAAACAGGTATTTGGCCGACAGTGTTTGAAGAAACTCTGCCAGCTTCGTACCATCAGCAAAAAATTCGTCAATGCGATGATCCGCGTTTCTCAACTCATCCAGTGCCGCATCGATGAATTGTGTCACGCTCTCGCCAATGTTAAACTTCGCATCTACACCTGTTTTACCTGCTGTTTTTAATGTTTTGATGTAATCCTGTGCGTTCTGCAATTTTGAAGTGAGACTTGCGACTTTACTGCTCAATTTGGTATTTTCGAGTTTCAAGCGGGTGTTTTCTGTCAGCAGGGGATCTACGGTGGGCGCTCCCAGCTCTGTCAAAATAACTCCAAGCTGTGCTTTCTGCGCATCGTCCAATATATCCTTGTCAATCCCACTCAGAAAAGCTTGCAATTTGGAAGTGTCCGTCTTTGTAGTTTTAAAGCTCAGTGTCAGTTCATTCTTAACCTCTTCTGTAAATTGAAATTTGTACAGATGTAACAAGGGTTTTATCTCCAATGTGGAATCAAAGACAGTACTCTGTTTTAATTGACTGTTGAGCAAGCCCTCTGTACAACGTTTCTTGAAGACCTCCTTCAAAATCCTGCGCGCTTTTTTTGGTGCGCTGGCAGCAGGTGCAAACATGCTGTTGAACTCCGCCTCTACAGTTTTGGGCAGAGGATTCATATCCTGTCCTAGATTCTTCAGCACCAAATTTACACATACTTGCGTGACCAACGCAAAGTGCTGCATCCACTCGGTGTTCTTAAACACCTCTACCGTCTGTGCCGTGAGTTTGACAGAGCTCCCAAGCTTGCTGACCTGCAGCCCACATACGAGGTCATCCCAAAAGTCCATAACACCATGTTTTGTGCACGTGTTCTTGACCTCCCACAATTCCAGGAATGTGTCGGAGACGCCAACGAATTCGACCACTCTGACGACCAAGCACTCGCTTTCACGTGCATTCATGTGTCCTGCAAAGCCAATAACCCGCAGCAATGCCTCCCAGTTTGGGCACTTTGTTTCCGAGAACAGAATAAACGACCACGACAGTGTGGTCATGATTGCAGTCAGGTCTGGATTCTCTCAAGTCGTGGTGCATATATATATCTCCAAAGCATTTTTTGGGGTGTCGATGTGAGTGTACTTTGCAAGTCCCAGCGATCTGTTGTCTTTGAGGTACAAAGTGCGTTATTTTTGCTCGAGTGCCTGTCGCACACAAAGTAACGTAGAACAATGGCGTGTGTGCGTCTTTGCTGGTTCTTATGTTGTCGCTGCGAATAATATATAAATATACAGGTTAAGCGACCTGAAGCGTGCGATATTATGAAGCATATTCTTTTCACGTTGACGGGCTGTAATTCGAGCTTGATAGACAACGAAGCCTATGTGCGAACAATCCTGTTTGACAGCTGCAAGGTTGCCGGAGCAACGTGGCTCAAAACGTGCTCGCACAAATTTGATCCCCAGGGTGTCACTGGGGTGGCTCTGTTGGCCGAGAGCCACCTGTCCATCCATACGTGGCCCGAGAAACAAACTGCCGTCTGTGACATTTTCTCGTGCAGTGACGCTACAAAGGCAAGCGATGCCATGCTGTTTATGCAGGAAAAATTCGAGGCGTCTGGGCTCACGTGCAAAGCCCACGTCGAGCGCTCCGTGGATGCTTTGAATTAGTCATGCTGCCAGCGCTCTCAGGTACCTAAGCAGCTTGTTAGCCTTCCGCGTGTTTTTACCAGTAAAACACCTGACGTCTCTAACCAAATGGTACTTCAAAGGTGCAAAAAGACGTATGCAGCTTGTTAGCCTTCCGCGTGTTTTTACCAGTAAAACACCTGACGTCTCTAACCAAATGGTACTTCAAAGGTGCAAAAAGACGTATGCAGCTTGTTTAGAATGCCG
>Ga0066865_10000235_pt1 | contig 14183 bp, 8 predicted proteins | sample ETN01SmetaG_2_FD_66433 | JGI IMG/M metagenome (GOLD analysis project Ga0066865, IMG submission 66433) | Marine microbial and viral communities from oxygen minimum zone, Eastern Pacific Ocean - ETNP2014F12-01SV265 | ecosystem: Environmental > Aquatic > Marine > Oceanic ...
CCGTCCTTTGAGTAAACTGCAAAGTTCATATGTCTTGTTAAATAATGATTTATAAATTTAATGTTTTCTTATAGTGCTAGTAAAGCTGTTTTTGCTTCTCCCCGTTTTGCTTCTGCCTCTCCTCTTTTTGTTGCAGCAAGTGTTGTATTACCACCTGTTTCCTCTGCAGCTGCTTCTTCATTCAACTTAGCCGCAGCGTCTAATGGTGTCTTTACTGAATTATACTGTGTTTCTGTCAACTCTTGAATTGCTTTCTTTGATCCAATTGTAACTTCAACGATTGGTGTACTATCAGGAACTCGTGCCATACATACATCTATACCATCAGCATCATGCATCCATACTTGAACATCCAATCCAGCAAATTCTGCTTCTGGATGTCTCTTATGAATAGTATTTGCAGTAGTAAGATAATCTCCAGTTTCTGTGGATTTCCAGTAATGTTTTAGATATTTCATTTTTAAAAATTAACTATCAAAGATTATTTATATGACAGGAACTCCGTATTTTTGAGAGAGTTCTCTGTTCACTTGATCCATGGAAGGAAAACCCTTCACCTTTGCCCATGTTACAATTGAATATCTTTTTCCTTTTGTGACTGGTTCAACTCCATGCATATAATGATGACTGGATGGAAAAGTAACTAACATACCAGGTTTGGGTCTGACACGAATATGATGTTCTGGAAATATAAAGTCTCCACCCTCAAATTCATCATTCAAATAAAAAACAAATGACAAATCCCTATCAGTTGATTTCTTCCAAATTTTTTCTCCAGTTGGTGTACGCCATATGCTTTCACCATCCATGTGTGGAGAATAGTGTCCACCAACTCCGTAAGATAAAACTTGTGGAACTTCACTACTTTCAACTTCAAATCCATAAAAAGGATTTACAATTTCTTTAACTGCAAATTTAAATAAATCACAAATTTTCGGAAACAAAGGTCCCATCTCAACTATCTGAGTGTCTCTGACTTGCTTATCAACTCTCCATTTTGTTTCTCCAGTTCGATTTGTTTCGTCTGGATCAAAAACAGATAAATCTTCCTTATCCGCTTGTTTAATATAATCAACCATCTCTTTTAAACCTTCTGGACTTATCACATTTGGTCGGATTAATATATTTGTCAAAGGATTGTCTATCATAAAAGAATCATCGTTATAATTATTATAGCATATTTATTGGGTTTTTGCATTTGTTGTAGCACTTACTGATCCCGCACCAAATCTTGCCTCACTTAATGGTCCTTTTGGAGATGCTGTCGCAGTATCACTCGCAAAATCAATTCGGTCTATTGTTGAAAAAGTGGCATAAGAGGGGTTGTTTTGTTCTCCACCAGATACATATCCATAAGATGTAGTTCCAGTACCACTTATAAATTGTTTGGGTGTGGATAAAGGTCCTTTTGGTGATGCTGTTGCGGTATCATTATTAAAATCAATTCGTTCAACTGATGATAATTCAAATGGTGGTGAACCACCTCCAATATATCCATAATTTGCATTACCCACTCCACCAAAAAAGTTTTGTCTTCCTGCATTTAATGGTCCTTTTACTGTTGGAGTTGTAGTATCACTACTATAATCAAGTCTCTCTAACGATGACGGATAACTTACAGGACCTGGATTATAACCACCCATAAAATATGCATAAGATTGATTACCTGCAGCACCATACATGGAATAGCGTTCTATTGTTAAGTTAGCAGCTGATGTGGTAGTTTCATTTGAGTAATCAATTTTAGTTATACTTTGCCCATGACTATTACCACCAGCAATATAACCATGATTTGCAGTACCCGCTGATGCCGAACCAGCTGCAAGGTTGAAAAAAGTTACATTTGTTGCTGTTGCAGTATCATTTGAATAATCAATACGATCTGCTGTACTAATGGTAGATCCATCAAATCCAAGAAAATATCCAAATAACGGACTACTTACTCCAGTAGATCTGTAAGAGTAGTTGTATCTGATAGCACTTAATGTGCCTTTTGGTGTTGCTGTTGATGTATCATTTGCATACTCAATTCGATCTATAGTTGTTCTGGGGTGAGGATGTGGTGCTGCTGGATTAGCTCCACCACCAACATATCCATATGAAAAGTTTCCTGAAGGATTATGTGCTTGTACTGGGAATGGGAATGGTGGTTGGAATGGTGCTTGGAGTCCTGCACTTTCTGGTATATATGGACTAGTTGTTTGAGGTTTTCCATTTTCTCTCGCACTGAATGCTGCTTGGCGGTACATACCAACACTTAATGGTCCTTTTGGTGTTGCTGTCGCAGTATCATTTGCATAATCTAATCGACTTACCGTACAGTGTGGACTCACACTAGTTCCTCCAGCCCAATATCCATAACTTCCAGTACCACATGCTGCTTTGTAAGGACCACTAGTAGTTAACGGACCTTTTTGAACAGCATTTGCTGTGTCATTTGCATAATCAATTCGACTTAAATAATATCCTGGATTATCAGAATATCCATAATCAGCATTTCCCGTTGCTGTGGCATAGTTGGAATGAGCAGTTAAAGGTCCTCTTAGTGATAATTGTGCTGTATCATTTGAATAATCACATCTTCGCACACGACTACTTGCTCCACCAACAAAATAACCATAATTTAAATTACCACAAGCACCATAACCATAATAACCAGGACCAGGATAAAATGTACTAGGACCACCTAACTGAGTTTCTGTTGCAGTATCATTTGCATAATCTACTTTACCGAAGTGGGCAGTATAACTCCAAGGACGAGCTCCAGTATATCCATAATCGTTATTTCCCACTGATGAGCAATAATCAGCACTAGGTGACCATAATGGTCCTCTTTGTGATGCTGTTTGAGTGTCATTAGCATAATCAACTCTTTGAACACGAGATCCAGAACCACTTCCACCAAATGTATATCCATGAGTCTGATTACCAGTTCCACCACCTCTTACGGTTGGTGACATTAATTGTCCTTTTGGTGATCCTAGTGCTGTATCGTTTGAAAAATCTAATCTATCAATATGATAAGAGGATGGGGCTCCTTGTCCACCCGCCCAATATCCGTACGCAGGACCTGCTATTGATTCAGGTATTTCAGGAGTTGCACCTGTTCCTTCTGGTACTAGATCAATAAATCGAACTCTTGGAATATAAGCAAAAGTAGGGGTTCCACCTTCTGCTGCACTAAAAGCTTCCTTTCTACTTCCAGGATTTATACTACCCTTCACTAATGTTGTTGCAGTATCATTTGCATAATCTAATCGATCAAATACTGCGTCTGTATAGTATCCAGGTGCCCACTGATTTGGTTCGAGACCAGACCAATATCCATAACTTCCATTTCCTGTTGCTGCTCTATAATATCCAGGTCTGGTGAAATTTCCTTTTCGTGTTACTGTAGTATCATTTGAATAATCAATTCGGTCTATGATGGTTCTACCGCTACTAGGTTGATAACCATATCCAACATATCCAAAATTAGCATTTCCTGTTGCTCCAACATATGCTGTGCCAGCTGTTGCTAAGTATGACCTAAATGTTGTTGGATTAGTATCATTTGCATAATCAACTCTTTGCACTTCACTCCTATAACCTGAGTTATATCCACCCACAAAATATCCGAAATTTTGATTACCCACAGCACCATAACCATATAGGTTTCCCATAGCAACCATTGAACCTTTTGCGACTGCTGTTGCACTATCATTTGAATAATCAATTCGGTCTATGATGGTTCGAACATTAGGAACAGAAGGATTAGTACCACTTCCAGTGTATCCAAAATTAGTATTTCCTACAGATGAGACATATCTTCTTCCAGCAGATAATGGTCCTTTCACCGCTGCTGTTGCAGTATCATTTGAATAATCAACCCTACCCACTACCGAGGTATAAGAACCATAACTCCCAGTTTCGCCACCAAATGTATATCCATGAGTAAGACTACTAGCTCCACCATGAAGTTTAATATAATCGAACAAGTCTCCTTTTCGTGATGCTGTTGCTGTATCATTCGAATAATCAAGACGATCTACTCTACTTTGACCAGGATTACCACCAGCCCAATATCCATATCCTTGGGAAGGATAGTCATTAGTATATCCATCAGCACCTTTATCTACTAATTTAGATGTACTAGGAGCAGTAGGTGTACCACCAAATGCATTTGATTGTCCACTAAAACCTCCAGCTCTTCTCCATCCAATACTACCAGCTATCATCAAAGATAAATTACCTTTCGGTGATGCTGTTGCTGTGTCATTTGAATAATCAATTCGATCTATTGATGTATAATAAGTAGGATATGTCGTACCACCCATAAAATATCCATATTCTTGACTACCTGTTGCACCTGCAAAATCATTTCTTGCGAAAGATAATGATCCTTTTGGTGTAGATGCTCCAGTATCATTTGCATAATCATATCTTAGAAAATCAGTATAAGAATTGTTCCCTCTAGTAGTATATCCATAGTTAATATTACCCACTGCTGTGTTTTCATTAACATTAGCAGACATTGTACCTTTTGGTGATGCTGTTGCAGTGTCGTTACCATAATCAACTCGACTTACTGCTGTATGTCCAAGTCCACCATACCACCATCCATAACTAGCATTACCTGATGCTGCAACCTTACCAACTGCTCTATCTAAATTACCTCTTGCTGATGCTGTAACATTATCATTTGCAAAATCAATTCTATCTACGACTGAAGCATTAGGACCTGCAGTATGATAAATCCAATCCCAAGCACCTGAGAACCATGCATAAGATGCATTTCCCGTAGAACTACCACCACCACGGGCTACTGTTAGACTTCCTCTTGGTGATGCTGTTGATGAATCACTAGCATATGTAACTCTACTTACCCAAGACCTAGGAGTGGTTGTGAAAAGATCACCCATTACATATCCATGAGTCGCATTACCAACTGCTCCACCATGCAGATGTTCATGAGCTAAATTTCCTCTTACTGATGTTGTTGAGGTATCACTTGCAAAATCAATTCTCTGAACTTTTGATCCACCTGTTTCACGAGTTCCAAATGTACCAGCTCCTCCACCACCTGAATATCCATAAGCAGGACCTGCAGGTGTAGGAGAAGGTAGTGGAGGTTCGTATCGAGTTGCAGGAGTTATAGACTTCTCAGTACTTGTTTGAGGCATTCCATATTCTCTTGAACTGAAAGTAGCCATTTGATATCTTGGTACATTCAATTTTCCTTTTGGTGCAGCTGCTGCAGTATCATTTGCATAATCGATACGATCCACATATGAAAAATTAGGACTACTACCACCACCAAAATATCCATAAGCAGCACTACCTGTTGCTCCCCTCTGGTATGCAGTATAAGTTAATACTCCACCTCTTGATGATAGGGTTGCTGTATCATTCGCATAATCAAGTCTCTCTATGGCTGAACCAGTATTACCAGTAGATTTATAATACCCATAATTAGCATTTCCTGTTCCTGCACCATCACCACCTTGTGTAGTCATCGGTCCTTTTGGTGTTGTTGCTGCAGTATCACTTGCATAATCAAGTCTTCGCACAAATGATGTATAAGCACCAATAGTCCAATATTCATAACCACCAGCAAAATATCCATAACTTTGATTACCTGTACTAATGGTCATGTAAGCACTAGGAGTCATTCCAGCAGGGTTTACTGCTGTCATTGTTCCAGTATCACTAGAATAATCCACTCGATCTATGATGGACATTTGATTCCATGAGGGACCATTATAACCACCTCCAGCATATCCATAATTGGCATTTCCTACTGCCGAATGCTGTCTTCTTCCTACACTTAGAGGACCTTTTGGTGATGCTGTTGAAGTATCATTACCATAATCAACACGGCTAACAACAGTTGAATATGGTTCTGCAGATGACCAACCACCAAATGCATATCCATGACTGGTGCTGCTAGCTCCACCATAGATCCATGAATGTTCAGTAGATAAATTACCTTTTGGTGATGTTGTTGCAGAGTCATTAGTATAGTCAATTCGATCTACTCTCGAATCTTGACCACCAGGACTATAACCACCTGCAAAATATCCTGTAGTGGGACCTGCTGTTGTTGCTGGATTTACACTTATAACATAAATGAATGGATCAAGTATGTCTGTCCAATTATTATCGCCTTGTCTTTCTAATACTTTTTCAAGAGAGAATACACCTCTTTTATTCGTTGCTGCCATTTTTTAAGTAGGTGCTATCAGAATACTTCCAATATTCCATTTTGCTATATTTATTTAGAATAAAAGGAGATAGCACATCTTCAGGTTTCTTAGATATTTTCTGTACTTTATTTCGAACATAATGCATATCTTTTAGATTCCACTGGTTCTCACTTTCACGGTGATTATTTTTAACATTATTGAAGTCGTGTTTATATCCATCTATCTCTAAAAAATTATATATTCGATCCATCGTTTCCTGTGGAGTATTCACAATATCATCATACTCAACCATTAGTAAATATTTTGTTTCATTTCGAATAAATGCCTGTGATTGTGCCCAGAGTGCTTGCTCTACAATACCATTATCACCCATTAGGTATTGACATCGATTATCATCATCGACTGTAAATCCCCTTTCAATTAAATATTCATCAATAAAAGAAACCTCGTCAGAGTTTCGATGAACCATCGTAATAAATGATGTAAGTATCTCTGAGATATCACGAACAGGACAAATAATTTTTGGATTTGGATGTAGATAAGTTTTAATTCTTTCAATATTATTTGACCATGCTCGATTATGATCAATCACAATTGGTTTTTCTACATCATAGTAATAATTTTCAATATAACTACTAACAACTTTATATGCATTTTTTGGTTTAGGATATCCAATATACTGTTCACTTTGTTTAAAATATTGCTCACTATGATACATAATCTCCATCACTGGAGATATTGGTTCAGTATGTACGTTTGGATTTTGATCAATGATACTTTTCAATAAGGTGCTTCCTGCACGAGGAAGACCCGCCATAAAATAAAAACTGTGATTCATACTACCATCTATTATTTGTATTGTCTTTTTCTTTAAAGAAGAATAATTGAACTAATCTACCATTCTCCATACTATCACCAAAGTTATAATTATGCGAATGCCAGAGATGAGTTCGAAATAAAACTAAACGATTATATTTCATCGGACATAACATATATCTTGTCCACTGACTTCGATCTAAACCTGAACCATATACAGTTGTATTCCATGCTTCTTTATATGAAGGGTAAGAATAATATTGGGATTCCTCTGTTGTTCGTGGACACTGTTCCCAATGAAGACTATTATGTTTCCAGAAAGATGTTCCTCCCTCATCAATACATTGTTCTGGTGTATTCACATACAAAACACCACCCCAATCCCAACCAGGATCTACATGAACATCTTGTCTTAAGGTATCATGTTCTAATGAAATTCGAAAGTATCCACAAGGATCTGATGGTTCAAGATCAGCACCTACAATCTCTTCCATTTTTTTATGAGTGTCATCATTATAAAAACCAAGACGTGAGTTTTTACCAGGATAAGTATAAGTCTCACCTGGATCTGGATACTCTGCTGTTAAACCAAAATTTCTTACCTCTTCAGGATCATCATAAAAATCATCAATAACAATAATATTTCTTTCCATCAAATTTTATTTTTATAATAGCATAAATTATGAAGGAAGTCCACTAACTGTAAGGACTACCAGGTGTCATACCACCATCTGCAGCACTTACCATACGAGATCTAGCATTTGCATAAGCAGGACCAAAACTAGTTGGACCTGATGGTGATGCTGCTACAGTATCATTAGCATAATCTACTCGATAAATTCTACTATCCCAAGAAACATCACCATCACCCATTCCCATAAATCCATAGTTGTCATTATGACTTGTTCCAGCTCCTAAACCAAACGCTATTGGGGAACTACCTTTTTGAACTGATGTAGCAGTATCATTTGCATAATCTAAACGATGAGTGGATGTTCTTGCCCAGTTAGGGTTTTCTTCAGCAGGAGATCCACCAAAATATCCATAATTTTGATTACCAAAACATGCAGGCCAATCTATTGGACTATCCATATTTCCTTTTGGTGATATTGCTGATGTATCATTTACATATTCAAGTCTAAAGGTGAAAGTTCTGTTTGGCGAACCTCCTACTTTCCAAGCATAACTTTGATTACCAGTAGTTCCTGATCTACTAGCAGTCGCAGGAGTTGTTTGTCTATTTGGTGCGGTTGCAGTATCATTTGCAAAATCAATTCTATTGAGAGGACCTGCAGGATAAGTAGTCCAGATCCATCCATATGATGGAGTATGTAATCCTTGCCCAGACATTCCTAAACCTGCGGGACTTGCTAAATTACCTTTTGGTGTTGATGCTGCAGTATCATTTGCATACTCCGTCCTGGTTATACCAGTGTTACTGAATGGAGCAGGGTCATAACCACCACAAAGATATCCATGAGTTTCACTACTTGTAGATGCTTTTGCTCCATTGGTATCATCAGGCCCTTTTGATACTCCTGTCGCAGTATCATTTGAATAGTCAATTCTTGAAACTGTGCTGGCACCAGGTCCAGCAACAGCATATCCATATCCGAATGCTGATGGATATGGTATAGGTCCTTGTAACTGTACTGGGGAATTGAATGAAGGATATGGTGCAACACCATCCTGAGTAGTAATTGCGGGAAATCCGTTAACTAATGCACTCACTGCTCTCTTGGCATAAAGTTTTGGATTACTTGAATATGCTGGTGATGAATCTGGAAAATTACACCTAGTTAATGGTGCGGAAGTATCGCTTGCATAATCAACTCTTCGCACCGTGCTTGGAAATGTGGTTACGTTTTGAGGATATCCACCACCACCATAATATCCATAATCATTATTTCCTGTTGCTCCTCCATCATTAAATTGACCTGTATTATTGTTTATAGATGTTGTAGTTACAGTGCTATTACTGTAATTAATTCTCTCTGTGTTATTATATGATGGATGACCAGCAATACAATACCCATACAGTCCATTACCTACTGCTCCATGCCTTGCTCTGTATGAATTCATATTCGCTATATTATTAACAGTTTCATTTGAGTAATCTATTTTATTTACATTATTATAAGTGTTACTAGGTGAAGGAGCATTCCCTTGGAGACCACCAGTAAAGAAACCAAAATCTACAGTACCAGATGCTCCTATACCCCATGCAGAGTATGTTAAAGGTCCTTTATTTGATGCTGTTGAGGTGTCATTTGCATAATCAATTCTTTGCACGGTGCTAGTACCATATGGATATGGACCAAAATTACCAGCAAGGTAACCATAATTTAAATTTCCTGTTCCATTTCCCATACGGAAGGTAGAATTTAATGGACCTTTTGGTGTTGCTGTTACATTATCATTTGCATAGTCAATACGGTCTACACTAGTTGTGTATTGGCTCGACGCATCTTCTCCACCTGCAAAATATCCAAAATTTTGATTACCCACTGAATAATGATCTCTCTTTGCATCACTTAAAGAACCTCTTTCAGGTATTGTTCCAGTATCATTTGCATAATCAATTCGATTTATAGATGTAGAACCAACACCACCACTGAAGTATCCAAAGTTATATAATGCAGGAGGAGTAGAAACTGCTTCTTGATTATCAATAAATCTAATTCTTGGAAAGTTAACACCAGCTGTTTTTCCATTATCTGATGAACTTGTCGCTGATAATGCACGAGTTCCACCAGCACTTGTTACTGCTAAATTTCCTTTTGGAGATGTTGAAGTTGTATCATTCGAATAATCTATTCTAGTTGTAGATGAAAGAAGATCACTGTTTGAACTAGGAACGTTCAGATCTGATGTGGTCTTTGTACCACCACCATAATACCCAAAATTACTATCACCTGTTCCCGCAAACTGTCTCCTTCTTTCTGCAAGATTACCTTTTGATAATCCTTGTGCTGTATCGTTTGAATAATCAAGTCTGCTGATAATTGTTGATACAGATTCAGGTTGACCTGAAGCAAAAAATCCAAAGTTGCCATTACCTACTCCTGCTCCATAATAACTACCCGCAGCACTTAAATCACCTTTTCTTATTGATGCTGCTGTATCGCTACTATAATCAATTCTTTCTACTCTTGTATATTTGACAAAATATCCAAAATTTAAATTACCTGTAGCTGCTCCTTGATATACACTAGTATTGGTTATGTTTCCCCTTTCACTTGTGCCAGCATTATCATTTGAGTAATCAAGTCGACTTACATTGGAAGAGGGGTTACTTGCGATAAAATATGCAAAATCATTATTTCCTGTAGCTCTAATTCCAACAGTATACTGACTATACCAAAAGTTACCTGCTCGTGTTGCAGTATTAGTATCATTTGCAAAATCAATTCTACTAATAGTGCTTCTCTTACGTGGATCAGGAGAAGAGGGGGCAATCGACGGATCCATAGAACCTCCGATTATATAACCATGGGTTTGGCTACTTTCCCCATCACACTCTTGATGTTCATTTGTAGATAAATTACCTCTTACTGATAATGTTGCAGTGTCATTCGAAAAATCTATCCTAGAATTACTAGATGACTGAGTGCTACTGGAATTCATAAATCCACCAGCAAAGTATCCAAAAGTAGAAGGTATTCCTTCTGCACTCTTGTCTACACCATTTAAAGTTAAAGTGCTAATTGTTGGAAACCCATTCATTAATGGACTTGATCCTACTGCATTATAATAATAATTATAAAATTGATAACCAGTTGAGTTTGCTGTTCCAGTGTCATTCGAATGATCGATTTTGTAAGATGAGTTAAGACCTTGATATGAGGGACCATTTGCACCACCACTAGTATATCCATGAGTGCTAGATCCTGTTGCTGCTAACATCTGCAGACCAGTCTGTAATGGTCCTCTTGTTGATGCTGTTGCTGTATCATTCGAATAATCAATTCTCTGAATAGTAGATCTAAAACCTGGAGTACCACCTATATGCCATCCATAATCAGCATTACCCTCTGCTGTATGCCTACCAACCGCCCAATCTAGATTACCTTTTGGTGAGGCACCAACAGAGTCATTTGCATAATCAATTCGACTTATTTTTGATGTGTAAGAGTTATATACCCAGTCATAACCACCACTAAAATATCCATAATTTACAGTTCCTGCAGCAGCAATACGATAAGCAGTATATTGACCACTCGCTAAATTACCTTTTGGTGTTGCTGTTGCTGTATCATTATCATAATCAATACGGTCTATTGTTGTATCTGTATAGGCGGTTCCAGCAACATATCCGAAATTTAAATTTCCCGTTGCAGCAGTAACTTCTCTATTTTTTGTCAATAAACATCTTAGAGTTGCATTTACATTATCATTTGCATAATCATAACGAAGCACCTCTGATGTTGCAGGACTACCTCCACCACAGTAGTATGCAAAATCAGTATTTCCTGTAGCAGCTCCAATTTGAAATCCACCACCATATGGAGATGGTTGTGGATTTGTATAACCACCAGGAATTGCAAGAGTAGCTACTGATGATATAACATCATTTGTATAATCAACTCTTTGTATTAATGATTGGGCACCATAATTACTTAATCCACTATAACCACCCGCAAAATAACCATAAGGTGGAACGGCTTTTACATATTTGTAGGGATCGAAAATATTTGTAGTCTGTCCAGACACTTGAAGATCATAAAATTCTTCTAAACTAAATATTCCTCTCTTTTCAGACATTTTTTATCAATACCTTTTGGTGCTTCATTGAGTTATTTAGTTCATCACCAAAACCAACTCCATATGAATGCCACAAATCAGCACGAAACAATATCATACGATTATATTTAACGTAAATATTCATATATTCTTTCCAGTATGATTGATTATTTACATCAAAACATCGTAAAATATCTTCCATATTTTGAAGACCATTTACTTTACATGCTAATTCATTTGGAAAGCAATCTAATCCAGTAGATTCATGCAAATAAAAACTTAATCCCCTACCAAGATGATGTGTCTCTGTAGGAAGATTAAGATATATGATTCCAATCCAATCATAGTAAGTATTGGTTGTAATATTATTTGAAGAATTTTTAGAAGTAATTTCATTAAATACATGCTCAACTTGAACAGGACGATTTAATATTAAAGATACTTTTTCTGTTATCTCTAAAATAACCTTATCCTTATATTGTGTTTCTAAAAAGTCAAGATGGATATCCTTACCTGTCGCATGGGCAACTCCATAGAAATCATCTACAATAATAAATTTTTGATTCATTAGTTACCTTGAATCTTCTTCTGCTCCTCTTCTGATGATCCAGTAAGTTTGTTGAAATTATCACCAGTAACTTCTGAGATTCCTTGAATTACTTTATTTTGAAGATCATTTAAGAATTCCATTTTTCCTTGAGGACTTTCAAGAAGTCTGTTCAGTGGTACATATCCATTTGGAGTTTCATTTCTTTTATCCACAATTGCAGGTGCTGAAGCACGACGCATACTGTGTAAGTTACCAATCGAAATACCAGTCTGAGCAGAAATCATTTCATCCATCGCTTGATCAGCAAAACGACGCTCCCAATATTCACCATCAGCATTAAGGAATTGTTCACGAGTTACAACCTTACCACCATTTTGTTCGACAAGTTTTTCAAGAATCTTATCTAAGTGTTCCATTTGATGAAGACGATCACGAATCTCAAGTTCACATGACTTTAGATAATGTGTAAGTGAGAGTTCATCTAAATCAAACCAACATAATTTTTTACTTGATTCTGGTCCTGGTGCTCCATGATCCCATAGAAGTGGTTTTGTTCTATCTCTATCTTTCCATTTATATTCAAACTCTCTGACTTTCTCTTTCATCTCGATGAGTTTATACATATATCCTTCTGCCATTTGGCGACGGGACTTTAATGTATTCTCAAAAGCAACAGGTAATGTATGAGTTTCAAGTAGTGCAAACTTTTCTAACTGAAAGTTAGTTCGACCCTGTGCTAATTCCTTATCACTCTCTTCCCATCTCATTACATTATCAAACGCTTTACGTAGATAATCATCATCAAAAACTGCTTGATCAGAATTAATTGGTTCATATCCACCTAATGCAGATTCTTTTTTGTTGTCACTTGTCATTGGTTCTCCACTTGTAATTTTTGTAATTAATTTTTCCCACTGTTTGGAAATTTTCTTCCAATCACATTTCTGAGTTATATGATTTGAAGCAGATTTTGAGATCTGATTATATGTAGTTCGATCATTATCAAAATAATCTAATGCAGTACAGCAAACCTCTGCGAATTTATTTATAAAGTTATCAGTAACCTCATATTTTTCAGTTGTTCGGGTTCCTTCCACAGGAATAATCGAAGAAAAGTTTTCAGTTGCAACCTCAGGAAGTGCTCCAATATTTGTAATGATTGGATAGCAACCACACTTCATTGCCTCTGCCATTGAAACACAAAATGTTTCTTCCCATATATTTGGATGAATAAAGAAAGCAGATTCCTGATAATGTTGAATCAATTCATCCTGATCAACCGCAGCAGAATACTCTACATTTTTGATTAATTTTAATTCCTGATATAGATCAACAAAGGGATCCATTATATTACCATATAAAGACATGGATGAAAAGATTTTAAATTTAGCATCAGGATGTCTTTGTTGAATTAAAGGAATAATTCGAGGTAATAATTCTAATCCTTTATAAGGTATTGATGTATAGATAAAGGTTTTTGTCTTGTTTTCAGACAAAGTAAATTTATCAGATACTCCGTTTGGAATTACACTTATCTTTTCCTTTGGAACTTTTAAGAATCGAACTAATTGTTCCTTTGCCCAGTGTGAAGGAGATACAATATGATCGACTGTGTTGTGATCAAAATTTAAAAAGACTGGTTGATCATACGCATGATGTGCCCAGAGAATTTTATATTTCTTTTTTGATTTAATTATTTCCTGAGGAAAATGTGATACTTCCACATCTTCTGGAAATTTATAATGTTGCGAAAGAAACTGATAAGAACTTTCGGTTGCTCCTGATTTCATAATCTATTCAGAAAAAATATGTGAACCAACGTGTTGTAGTTTAATTGTAGTATCTAGCCATATATCATATCCTAGCATACTTGCTCGAAAAAAGAAACT
>Ga0066865_10000239_pt1 | contig 14116 bp, 12 predicted proteins | sample ETN01SmetaG_2_FD_66433 | JGI IMG/M metagenome (GOLD analysis project Ga0066865, IMG submission 66433) | Marine microbial and viral communities from oxygen minimum zone, Eastern Pacific Ocean - ETNP2014F12-01SV265 | ecosystem: Environmental > Aquatic > Marine > Oceanic ...
CTATTGGATATATCAAATGAACAAGGTATTTGAACACTCAAAAGACATACAGTTCATTTATTACAATAATAAGCCATGGCCTAAGATAATTAATAATGTAATAAACAAAAGGATAGACGAATTCGATGAGATATGAACCAAGACATTATCCAGCTTTTCCAACTCTGATTAGTAGTTTTGATTTAAGCGGACACGAAGACGAGAAGACCGTAATGGAAATGATCTATACTTGGGAACGCACAGGTGATCATGCCCTAGTACATGAAGGACAAAGCAGTTACATCACTGGCGATGAAATGTTTCTAAATGATAAGAGATTATTAAATTTATGGAAAACTATTCAAGAATGCTGTGACATATATTGTCAAGAAGCAGGTATTGATTATACCTTGCTTTCAACCAGTTGGTTCAACACACTATACAAAGGTGGATCTGTTAATGCACACAGACACGAAAGAAGTGTTATCAGTGGAGCATACTATCCTAAATGTGATGACGAAAGTGCACCACTTATTTTTGAAAGTCCTTTACAACCTTACCAAATGAACGTAAACAATATTAACCAATGTACTTACAATCAATACTTCCTAGATTTCAATCCAGCACCAGGACTTCTTGTTTTATTTCCTAGTTGGTTAAGACATTCAGTTCCACCTAATCGTGCAGACAAAAGATACACTATTAGTTTCAATACAATCAGAAGAGATGATAGAGAGCATTATCAAACATTAAGAGATTACAGAGTAGACAAGCATGAAAGTTCAGATCCCGAATCAGGAGTTTAGAAAAGCAGAGTATCGTATCTTTCCTACACTAGTTCAGGTACACAATATACAAAGTGATACTAGAGTAGTAAAGGCATTTTTAGATGACTGTGATATGGAAACTTGGCCCGAGGATATAGGTCAAGGAACTACCAGTAGCAGACAAGTTGAAAACTTATTACACATAAACGAATTTGAGGACATACGAAAGTCTATAGAAGAACGATTAGCTGAATACTGTGATGATGCAGGACTTGAACCTGTGGACATAGGCAAGAGTTGGATCAATCATCAAAAGCAGGAAGGCTATGTTGCTAGTCATAGGCATGAACTATCAATAGTAAGTGGAGCATACTATCCAATAGTAGAAGAAGGAAGTGCGTCTATAGTATTTGACAGTCCTATAAGAACACCACGTATGGCTGAGATACATAACAAGGCAACAGACTTTACTGCAAACAAAATGGAATTTGAACCAAAAAGCGGAATGTTAATACTATTCCCTAGTTGGTTATACCATTATAGCTTACCAAATAAAACGGCAAACCGTGTTACGATTAGTTTCAATACTTTTCATAAAAACAGTTGACTTTTTGTTTGAAAGGTTATATAATTAAACAATGAGGACTTTAACAACGTCGACCCTCTTTAAATACTCCGCCGTTAATAATAGGAGAGAAATATGAGCAAACATTATAGTACAAAACATTACGGACACAACATAGGGTTGAGTGCGGTCTTTAGACAACCAAATGCAGATCATTCACATTGTCATTTACTACATGGATACAGTCTAGCATTTACATTTACTTTTGGTTGTGATAAACTAGATAATAAAAATTGGGCAGTAGACTTTGGAGGACTAAAACCTTTGAAGGCTTGGTTAGAAGATAACTTCGATCATAAACTTTGTTTAGACAATGCAGACCCAATGATAGATGAATTCAAAAGATTACAAGATTTGGATCTAGCAGAGCTTAGATTCTTTGATGGTGTGGGTGCAGAAAAATTTGCCGAACACGCCTTTAACTTCGCAGACAAACTTATTAGAGAAGCAACGGATAATAGATGTTACGTTGTAAAAGTAGAGTGTGCAGAACATGGAGCCAATAGTGCAATTTACGAAGGATAGAAGAAACTTCTGGGCAGAGCTTAATCAAGTTAGAGCAGGTGGTACACCTAAGGTTTGGCGTGAAGTATTTCCTGAAGCAACTAACATTAATTTTCACACATTGTTAGAAGCTAATCAATACCAAGCGGCAATATCAAATGATGACAAGATACTAAAAGGTACTGCACATCTTCCTAACGTAGAAATGGATCCAAGGATCAAACCATACCATTTAGAGTTTATGGAAAACTATGAACGTATTGATACAGAAACTATGTTCAATGCAAGTTTATTTTTTAGTCTGAGTGACGGACATCATAGTGTACACTTACACAGAGATTATGAATCAGTATTGCTAATACAAGGTTATGGTGAAGTTACATTTATTACTGCTAACGAAGACAATAGCAAAAAAGAAGTACACACCTTAAAAACAGGTGATGCAATATTCATTCCAAGACTGTACGGACATAAGTCAGTTCCTATGGGACCAAGGGTAACATTAAGTTTAGGTGCTAATCCATCTAAAGCGATGACCACTAACTTTATGAACCAACCAGCTAACACTTCGCAACCATATAATTAAGGGAGGGGCAGAGCCCATGAATTATGTACTATGTCTCAAGCACGGTGACAAATACGGTGCAGAGTACGTTAATATACTTTATAGTATGGTTAAGAGACATACTACAATCCCAATTGAATTTATTTGTTTTACTGAGAAGCCACAAGGCATAGATCCAGGAGTACAAATAAGACCTATCCCATTACACCCTGCAATCAAGGGTTGGTGGTACAAGCCAATGTTTTTTAATCCAGGACTAAATTTACAAGGTCCTGCTCTTTATATGGATTTAGATATCATCATATTCAGAAACATTGATAACTTGTTTTCATATAAACCAGGAGAGTTCTGTGTAATTAGAGATTTCAACAGAGCAATACAATCTAATTGGGATAGAATGAATAGCAGTATTTTCAGATTGTATCCGGGACAGCATCAAGTAGTTTACGAACGTTTTATGCAAGATCCAGAATACCATGCTAAACGTTATCATGGAGACCAAGATTGGTTGTATGCTAATGTAAAGGCACAGTATGAGTTTTGGCCAGACGAATGGATCCAAAGCTATAAATGGGAAATGAGAGGCAGACCAGAAATGAATCGAGTAAGTGGCAGACGCAATTTTGCCATGAAAGGTGAGCCTACCATTTTACCTGATACAAGTATCGCAGTATTTCATGGTGATCCAAATCCAAAAGATTGTGTGGACGATTGGTGCCGTGAAAATTGGCGATAAATTAGTTGACATTAACCAAAAAATTTAATATAATATGACTATGAAAAAACTATTTAGATTAAAGGCATTTCGCATATTCTTATATGTACTTGTAGCTTTAGTTGGTATGGCCATAACATACGTTTATGGAACTTTTCAACCTAACTACATTACATTAGATAAACTTAAAGCAAAGTATGAAAAAGCTCTTATACAAGAGTGGAATAGTTACGGCTTTATAGAACCTAGCATAGAATACAATACCGATTTACAATTTGTAAAAGCAGTTGGTAGATGTATTGACTTTCTTAATTTACATTTAGAGCCTGAAAAAAGGATTCATAGAGATATTATTATAGCAATGGCAGTACTAGAAACAGGTTATGGTAAGAGTAGATTTGCACACGAGGCAAATAATCTATTTGGTATTAGAACTTGGAACAAGAATGTACCACAACTAAAGGCAAAAGAAAATCCAGATGCAGTTTGGGGTGTTAAGAAGTACAAGACCAAATGCTTATCAGTAAAAGATATGATTGACATTATCAATAGGCATCATGCTTACGAAGACTTTAGAATCGAAAGAACAAAACAACTAGAGTCGGGCAAGATTGATATTGATTCACAGATTGATCACTTGCATAAATGGAGTACTAATCCAGACTACACTAAATTAGTTAAGAACCGTGCCAAAAAGGTTCATAAACAATTAGAAGCAAAAGAAGTTGACATCAAGACAGAAAAGTAGTATAATATTACTATGATTAGACGTATAGGCTTTGCCTGCAAATATATGCACCCTGACCAGACGCAGAAGAAAAAACTGCTAGAGGAAATCCAACGACCATTGAACACTCGTTCAACAACGGTAGCTTGGTTAAATAGGCAGACCAAGGAAGTTGCAGAACAAAGGTTGTGGGATATAATGGTACACAACATACAAAGTTACTACAACTTGATCGAATACGTAGGAGGATTACCAAATGAATTACGAATGGTTAGACTTGGCAGTGATGTACTGCCTGTATACACTGAGCCCACTTGGTCTTATTATTGGCGGTTACCTGATGTACGAAGGTACTGCGAAAAGCATTTCGCAAAAGTCGGTGAACTGGCTCGCCTACTCGATGTACGGTTGTCTATGCACCCTGGCCAGTTTACTGTCCTTGCTAGTGATAATCCAGATATAGTAAATAGAAGTATAGAGGAGTTTGAGTATCATGTTGATTGCATCAGATGGATGGGCTACGGCCAACAATTCCAAGATTTTAAATGCAACGTTCACATCGCAGGCCGCAAAGGTCCAGCCGGTATACAAGACGTCTTGCCAAGATTATCTGAAGAAGCGAGAAACACGATTACGATCGAAAATGACGAAATGTCGTGGGGTACCGAAGCGAGTCTTGAACTGCGTAGGGACGTCGCCCTCGTTCTTGACATACACCATCACTGGGTCAGAACAGGTGAATACATTCAGCCAACCGACGATAGATTTTTACGCATAATAGATTCATGGCGTGGTGTACGACCAGTCATACATTATTCCGTATCACGTGAAGACTTACTTGTAGGTCATGACGTAAACACACTACCTAACATGGAGGAGTTGCTTGAACAAGGATTTAAGAAAGCAAAACTACGTGCTCATAGCGATTTTATGTGGAATCGGGCTGTTAACGATTGGGCTTTGTCTTTTAGAGACTCCGCAGATATAATGGTAGAATCTAAGGCTAAGAACTTGGCCAGCTCAGCATTATTAGAAGCCGCATAATATCAGCTAAATATTAGCATGATAATATTGGAAGTCACAGAAAAGGAACAAGAGTTATCTCTTGAGAAGTTACCTTATAACATAGGCGACCTGTCTCCAGTATTATCTAAAGACAATGTAGACTATCATTACAATGTCCTGTCAAAAGGATATGTTGATAGATACAATGCAGGTGAAGGAGATCCTGATTTTAATTATGGTGGTGCAAAACTACATAATTTATGGTGGACACAATTAAAGAAGCCAGCAGGATCAAATACACCCTCAGGTTCAATTTTAGAGCTTATCAAAGACAAATACAGTGATTATAAGAAGTTCCAAGAAGAGCTTGTGAAAACAGCTATGGGCATTCAAGGGTCTGGTTGGGTATACCTTTCTAAGAAGGGTGAACTTAAGACCACACCTAATCAATCATTTAAGAAAGATATACTGATGCCAATAGATATGTGGGAACATTCTTTTTCAGACTACACCACACAAGGTAAGGAATGTAAAAAGAAGTATCTCACAAGTGTTATGAAAATAATCAATTGGGAAGTTATTAACAATAGATTACAATCAATATAAGGAGAAAATTATGATCAATCCAATCGACTGGATTAAAACCAGATTAGACGAAAGAACATCATGGGATGGCGCTATGCTTATCTTAATTGGTGTTATTATCCTAATCGCAGGACCATTTGCCAAACTAGCGGCTTGGGTAGCTATAGGTTATGGTGCTTGGACTCTTTGGAAAAGAGAGAAATAATCCAACTTCAATATCAGATACGGTTGCTATAGTTTACTAATATCGATCGTATCTGAATCTATTCTTAAATTTAATTTCTTGCGTTGTTCTACGCCTTTTTTCTGTGCAAATCTTTTAGGATCGCATTTTGGACAAACATGGCTGTATTCATCAGATAGCCTTTTAGGGTCTACTTTACCCTTGTCTCTAATAAATTCTTCAGCACAGTCGTCACACTTAAATATGACTAACGTCTTTTTGCGTTTATATGTATGGTGTTGACCTTTCTTACCCTTGCGTAAGAAATACTGTATTTTGCGTTCAGTTCTTAAAAACATAACAGTAATATTTATAAGATTACATTCGGATTGTAGAAGATAGGATAAATAATAGAAAGAGAGATACTATGTCAATTGTCAATCTAACAGAAGAAGCTAAGGAACATATGGCTACAATGCTTAAACAACACGATAAACCTGCTATAAGGCTTGGTTTAAAGGGTGGCGGCTGTGCTGGATTCAAATATGAGTGGAGTATGGAAGATGATATTAAGGCAGATGACGAGCAGATTAAGATAGAAAACGGTTTATTTGTTGTAGACCCTGCAAGTGTAATGTACTTGTTAGGTACTACGATAGATTATAAAAAGGAAATATTTGGATCATATTTCGATATAAAAAGCCCTAATGCAACATCAAGTTGCGGATGTGGTGAATCAGTAGGATTTTAAAGAATGGCAAAACAAATAATCAATATTGGTGTAGAAGGTAACGACGGAACTGGTGATAGTATTAGAGAGTCGTTTCGTAAAGCGAATGAAAACTTTACAGAACTATACGCAGTATTTGGACAAGGTGGTTCGATATCATTTAGATCATTAAGTGATGTTCCTGATACGTTAACAGCCAACAGCATTCCACAAGCCAACGCGGCAGGTGATGCCATTGACATGAAGGCACTTTTAGGTGGAACAGGTATTACTGTTACACAAAGTCCAACTGCTATTACAATTACAAACAGTGGATCAGTAGTAAGCACAGATGGTATACCAAGTTTAGGTGGACCACTTAACGCGGCAAACCAAGGTATTGCTAACGTAAACATTTCACAAGCGGCCATTAACGCATTAAACTCTGCACATGGTACAAGTTTTACACAAGACGATCTTGTTATTACAAAAGGTTATGCAGACGGAAGATACTTAACTTCAACAGGTTCTCCAGGAGCGGCAGGACAAATTAGAGTTAGAAGTGAACCAGCAGATGCTAGTGGTTACACATTTACTATTTCAAGTTATTCAAATGGTAACATTATAACTTCAACCAATCACGGATTTACAAGTACTTCAAATGGTATTGCATACAAATACAAGTCAACAGGTACAGATGCAACTAACCTTGTAGAAGGAACAACTTACTATCTAAGATATGTAAGTGCAACAGAATTATCAATCCATGCTACAGTAAATGAAGCACAAAACAATGATGATGGCACAAGAGTTAGAATTGTAGCTTCAGGAGGATCTGGAACACAAACAATGACAGATGCCGACTACGATGCTACGTTGGCAGGTTATTGGATTACATCAGAAGCATTACCAAGACAGTCAGTAACTAGACGTCAAGGTGATGAAATGACAGGTCCACTTTACCTAAGTGACCATCCAGGATCATTTGCAGGTGCAGGACAACCAAACGGAATTACAGATAGACAAGCGGCTACGAAATACTACGTAGACAATTCAGCTTATGCTTCATCTACAAACTTATTTGTAAGCATGAAGGGTGACGACACAATGGCTAACGTGCCTGTGGGTAGTGAAGGTAGAGCTTGGAACTATGCTTACAGATCAGTAGCGGCCGCGGCGGCTAAAGCAGAGGAAGTTATTGTAACTTCTCCTTTAGGTATTGGCCCATACAAACAAACAATTACATATAACAGTGGTGCAAGTAATTCAGTTGTAGCAACAACTGGTGTTACAAGCTCAAGTGGATACGAAGAAGTAAAAGTCTTAACTGATGCTAACTTAAGATTCATTAGAGAAGAAACTATTAGTTACTTAAACGTAACTTATCCTAATTACTTGTTTGACAGAAGCCAATGTAGAAATGACCTTACAAGAATTGCAAATGGTATTGTTCTTGATATACTAGATGGAACAACTGCAAACTATCACAGTAGAAACGCAGGACTAAGATACTATAGTACAGCAAGTGGACAAAAGGCAAGACAGTCGCAAAGAACAGAAACACTAGCGGCTATTACATTTGCTAAGGCTCTACACGCAAAAGTAATTACAAACACAACTGAAACAACTTTATACCAAGGTCAATTTGCAGTAAGAACTATTGGCTTAGGTGCAAACACTTTAAGTATTAATGCAGGTAGCAATGATTATGCTCACACTTATGTTAGTGGTGGTACAGTTACATTTGACGGTGTTGCTCACAACGTTTCAGGTGCAACATACGATCATGTAAATGGTATTATTACAATTACTACTGCTACACCACACGGTGCAGTAGCAGGTAGCATTATCACAGTAGCAAACATAACTTGGAACTGTTCTTTAGGTAACAAGGTATATCCAGATATTTCTACACAAACTATTGACAATGCACAGGTTGTTGATGTCGTAGGACAGACAGCAGTAGCGGCAAAATGGGATATTGTTTCAACAATCATTACAGGTCCTACTATTGCAAGTGCTCCACAACTTGTTGAAGGTAGCACATGGTCAATTACAATTACAAATGGTAGTATTGGTTATGTTGATCAAAACATATCAAGCAACCAAGACTTAATTCCAGGTAAACTTGTTGTAGGTAAAACTTCAGGTGCTGTTGGTAGACTTGTTAAAATTACAGCAGGTGGTACACACGACACATTAGAGCTAGAACTATTAGAACCACTTACATTTGCTATAGGTGAAGAATTAGAATACGGTAACAAAGAGTCAGTTAAAAACATTACCATACACGTTGAATCAGGAACATACACTGAGCAGTTTCCTATTAGAGTTTCAAACGGTGTGTCAATTAAAGGTGATGAGTTTAGACGTGTTATCATTCAACCAAAAGATGAAACATCAACTTCAATTTGGCGTAACCAGTATTTCTACAGAGAACCAGAGTTTGATGGAATTGATTTAAAAACATCTGCTAATCCTTACGCATACACTTTGATAAGTGCTAACAAGGAATACGTTAAAGACGAAACCATTGCGTGGATTGAACAACAGGTAGCCACTAACGCAGGTATATGGGCAGGTTTCACATATGACAAAAAGAAATGTGAAAGAGATACAGGAATAATTTTAGATGGTATCTTATATGATCTTAAATGGGGCGGTAACGAAAAGACTTATGACAATGCAGGCAAATATTATGTTGGTGCAGTTTCACAGGTAGGTGGACAGGAACAACAAACTGCCGCGGCATTGGCACAAACAAGTTTAATTGTTAGAAACTTTATCTTAACAAACACATCTTATAGTTCTTTACAATCTGTTACAACACAAACTACAAACAGTAACAATGGTGAAGCGGCCGCTATTACAAAAGTAAACACATTAATGACATTGATTGGAAATGTTATTACAGGTGGCTTAACACAATTAGGAACACTAGAGTCAAGCAGTTATGGTTATCATTACTTAACTGATCACACAGACATCAACAGTACTGCTAAAAATAACAAAGACATGGACGTCTTCTTAATGAATGACGCAACCATTATTAGAAACGTAAGTGTTAGAGGACATGGTGGATTTATGATGGTACTAGATCCAGAAGGATCAGTATTAACCAAATCACCATATGCACAAACTAATACAAGTTTCTCACAAAGCATTAACAAGAAACGTTTTGCTGGTGGTATGTTTATTGATGGTTTTGTAGGAAACCTAAGAACAGTAATCAATAGCACAACTGACGCATTTACTTTAAATGTACAAAGTAACGTAGGTGAAGGTTTAAGAATCAAGAAACCACAAGTACCATGTCCTTTCTATATAGACGGTGTTAGATATCAAGTTAACGCAGTTACAAACTACGATCAAGCAAATGGTAGTGCTACATTATTATTAGATCCAACATCAGGTGCAAATAACGGATATGCAGGTCCTACACCATTAACAATTACAATGCAAACTTCTGGAAACAGAAGTATGTTGGCAAACGACTTTACACAGGTTAACGATTTAGGTTATGGTACTGTTGCAATTAACACAGCATTATCAGAGCTTGTATCACAGTTTACATACTACAACGAAGTGGCCTACTACGCAGGCACAGGTGCTGAGATTAGATCACTAAACGGTTCTAATGCTTATGGTAACTATGGACTAGTATCAACAGGTTCAGATCCAAACGAGATTGCAGACATTATCACATTGAATGATAACATGGCACAAACTTGTAAGGTCTTTGATGATGGTGGTGCAACATTTGATCACCCAGTAGACCAGCTATTCATATTTGCTTATGACTTTGAATACATTCCATTATCAGGATCAGAGGTAGAAATAGATCACGGTGGTACACTTGGTACAACTAGATACGAAATTACAACTGTACAATCCGTAACACAACCTGGGTCACCTCCAACAGGACAAAGAAGCAATACAGTTTACAAATTAAACTTGGCAACAACTGGTGCTAATACTACAAGTTCAACAGGACTTAAAGCAGTATTGGCTAATGACCAGAAGCTGATGGTTAGATCAAGTACACAGTTTGAATTCTCAGGTGTGTCATCAGTAACAACAAGACCAAGTTCAGCTTTAATATTTGACGAGTCAGAAACAGTTTATAGAACACTGGCATTTAACACTACAGACTCATTAGGTAATGCTTTAGCTTCAGGTGAAAGACAAGTTAGATTTGATAGTCCATATGATTACATCAAACTAGTTATTGACAACACCAACGCCGCACTAACAACCTTTGCTGGTGCAGGTGGAACTACAATGGGTAACACAGCAGGTGACGATGTCATCGCTGTTGTAACAATTACATCACCTGATCAAATAGATAGATTAAACTCCGGTGACATGATATTTGTTTGGGATGGTAAAACACACAGAATTACAGGATACACACAAAGAACAGGATTTGGTACTATTGCAATCACAGATGTTGCAGGTAAAGAAATTAACACATCAAGTTTAGTTACAGGTATCCACAGCACATTAGTTAACACACAATCGGTTGTTACTCTAAGAGCTGGATTGGCAAGTGCTGAAGGTGCCAACATTACAGTTAACATTTCAACTTGTAGAGCAACAGGACACGATTTCTTAGACATTGGTACAGGTGGATTTAATACTTCCAACTATCCAAACTCAACGTTTGGTGCACCAACACAAACAAAAGATCAAAACAAAGAAACAGACGAAAGAGATAAAGGTAGAGTATTCTATGTAAGTACTGACCAAGATGGATTCTTTAGAGTTGGTAAGTTCTTTACAGTTGATCAAGGAACTGGTACTGTTACATTCTCAGCAAGTATTGCCTTAAGTAACTTAGATGGTATTGGATTCAAACGTGGTGTTGTTGTTGGTGAATTTAGTGCTGACGATACAATGTTTGATAATGCCACTGACGCGGCTCCAACAGAGTCAGCAGTTAGAGGTTATGTTAACAAGAGATTAGGTTTCGACCATGCCGGTAATGCTCTTTCAACTGGAACAATAGGACCAGGAGCAATAGCAAGAGACGGAACAACATCAGCAACTGGTGACATACCGATGGGTGGTAATAAGATTACTAACCTAAGTGATCCGGTAAGTGGTAGTGATGCGGCAAACAAATCATATGTTGATAGCTTAATACAAGCTGGTGATACAATTCCAGAAAACATTGATGTTGAAACTAAAAATATTAGCGGACAACAACTATTCCTTACAACTGGTAAGTTTAGAATGTTTACTGCCGTTGCAACAGGTGGTAACTTTGTTGCTGGTCAAGTAATTACAGGAAGTAATACAAATGCAACAGGAACATTAGTTGAAGTTCAAAACGTTACACGTAACGGTACTGCTGAAAACTTATTAATTTACACAGCAGGCACAGGCGTATTTAATTTAAATGATGTTGTTGGTGCCGCAAGTAACACTATTACTGCACAGGCTAAGACACTTCCATCAATGGAATATGCAAACGCAGTTGAACACGTAGATTCAGATATTAACGTTGTTGTTGAAAGAACAGCAAGTAATATTACAGCAGAATTAAAAATTGCACCAGACAGTATTGTTAACGCAGACGTAAACACAAATGCCGCGATTGCACAAAGTAAATTAAACTTAAATGCGGCGTCGACTAGAACTAGTGCAACAGGTATTACACAGAATGATTTAGGTGTTGCTAGTTTTGATCAAAGCATATTTACAGCTACAAACGGCTTTATAACTATTGACAACGCAGACTTAGATTACAGAAAAATTATTAACATAGCAGACCAAACTGTTCTTGGTAGAGGTACAGGAGATTCAAGTTCAGGTGATGTTGAAGAAGTAAGTTTCGCAACAGTAGTTGCAGGTGGTGGCGGTGTTATTGAAACAGTTTCAACAACAGGTGCCGCGAATGCTCTTGTTAAAACAGATGGAACAGGTAACGCAACAGTACAAGGATTAAAAGTTGACAGTTACTTAATTATAGATACATCAGGAACAACAGTACAATTTACTACACCAGGTGGTGCTCAGTTTATGAGTTCAACTGGTACTACAACACCAACAGTAGATATTCCAGGAAGTGTTAACATTGGTAACACAGGAGTAACACAAGGTTCATTCCAAACTAACTCTGCATTGGCAGGTGAAAGTAGATTAGCAGTTGATTGGATACACAGTTCATTCATTGAAGCACCAGGCGAACTTGATGCAAACTCAACAGGTATTGGTATTGGTGCTAACACAGGTTATAGTGCGGCAGGACAAATTTCGCTTGTGGCAGATGGAGCAACAGTAGGTATTGCAACATCAACAGGTATAGTACCAGGCATAGACAATACTTATATGTTAGGTTCTTCTACTAAGAAATGGAATACAATTTACGCAACAACATTCAGTGGTACTGCAACACAGGCTCAATATGCTGACTTGGCTGAGAACTATGTTGGAGATGCAAGTTACGAGCCAGGTACAGTTTTAATATTTGGTGGAGAACATGAAGTTACACAAAACACAATGCACAAGGATACAAGAATAGCAGGAGTTGTTTCAGAAAATCCAGCTTACTTGATGAACAGTACTTGTGAAGGTGAACACGTTGTTCCTGTAGCATTACAAGGAAGAACAAAAGTTAAGGTAGCAGGTGTAATACACAAAGGCGATATGTTGGTAGCATCTAGTGTACCAGGACACGCATCAAAAGGTATTGATCCTACGGTAGGTTCAGTGATTGGTAAAGCATTACAAGATCATAATGAACCAGGACATGGCGTAATTGAAATGGTAGTAGGAAGAGTATAATGGCACAGAAAAATATAAACATAGGTTCAAGTGCAAACAAAGGTGATGGTGATCCGATAAGAACCGCCTTTAGCAAAGCACAGGATAACTTCACAGATTTATACACCAGACTAGTTGTAGTAGAAGGTGCAACAGGTACAGGTAATCCAGGTGGTGCTACAATACAACAAAGCATCATTGGTGATGTTATGGGGCAAGACAGTACAGTTATTGTTAACTCTGCAACAAGCACAATTACTGCACAGAACATTGTAGGAAACGTAAAAGGTTCTGTTGTAGCAGATGATTCAACTGTATTGATTGACGGTGTAGCAGGAACTATTAGTGCTGGAGCATTAACAGGTTCACTTCCGGCAATAGATGGTAGTGCATTAACTAACGTTGCTATTACATACGCAAATATTACAAGTAAACCAACAACCTTAGCAGGTTACGGAATCACAGACGGATTACAATTAGGTACGAGTGCCACAACTGCTCTTGCAGGTAACACCACTTTTAGTTTTGCAGATATTACAAGTAAACCAACTACAATAGCAGGTTATGGAATTACAGATGCTACATCAACTGCTTCACCGGCATTCACAGGTGCGGTAGACTTTACTGGTGCAACAAGTGTAGACTTTACTGGTGCAACAATATCAGGAACAAGTTTCTTAACAAGTGTACCAGCACAATCATTTGCAAGTTTAACAGGCAAGCCAACAACACTTTCAGGATATGGAATTCAATCTAATTTGCATGAACTTGATAACGTAAATGCTAACACGGCAGGTCCATCAGCAGGTAAAATATTAATATATGTTAATAGCAACTGGGAAGCGGCAAATTGGTTAGATGTATTAACATATGATCCATTACCGTTTAGTTCGGTTTCATCTAAACCAACAACACTTGCTGGTTATGGGATTACAGATGCGGCAAACACTTCAGCAGAAACAACATTCACAGCAGACGTAAAATTTGACACAGGTGTTGAAGAA
>Ga0066865_10000242_pt1 | contig 14048 bp, 13 predicted proteins | sample ETN01SmetaG_2_FD_66433 | JGI IMG/M metagenome (GOLD analysis project Ga0066865, IMG submission 66433) | Marine microbial and viral communities from oxygen minimum zone, Eastern Pacific Ocean - ETNP2014F12-01SV265 | ecosystem: Environmental > Aquatic > Marine > Oceanic ...
GCCATATCAGAAGCCCTGATTATTTCAACTGTTAACATTTCAACAGAAATATCTCCATTTTGCCCGTCAAGATTTACGTTATTAGCACCATATGATCCTACTGATTCCAATCTGTAAGTAACAGATGATCGATTATCAATTTCTGATATGTATATTTCCGTGACTGTCTTTTCTAACGTACCATCAAGAGATTCTATATTCGTAGAAACTCCAGACGATGCTATAAAATCTCCAACATCTAGATATCCATTATACATCCAATTATCATTTATTTGCCAACTTTGAACATCAATAATCCCTGCCCCTGAACTAGCCACAGTTTTATAATGCAAATTTTCTTCTAAACTATAATTATCATCACTCGAGATAATTGTTATAATGGGCGAAAAAAATAGTAAAGAAAGTAAAATCGCTTTACGCTGGACATCCTCCATGAGCCTATGTAATGGCCATGATGGATAAAAGTTGGTTTTTTACTGATAAAGCAAATCTGCTAATTCGTCCTGGATAAATTGCACTGCTTCTAAGATTTCGTCCTTGTGACGAGCTCCAGTAATTACCATCTTCCCACTTCCAAATATGAGGCAAACTACCTTAGGATAATCAAGTCTGTAAATTAAGCCCGGGAACTGTTCTGGTTCATACTCTACCTTATCAAACGGAAGGTGGAATGTTAAATTATTCAAATTTAATTTTCTAGGTAAGCCAGCTAATAATTCACCTTCTTTAACTCCTCTTATTCTTGGATCATCATCTTTTATTTCTTGATCTGTTGCAGCTCTAAGTGTCCCATCTTCATTAACAATTAATTTACAATTAATATCATCTCTCTCAGCAATCTGATCATAATCTTCGGGATAATAAAGAGAGTAGGTTGCGACCATATTCTGCACTTCTATTTCAACATCTTTAAGATCCCATGTATCAATTCCTGCAGCCTTTAAATCTTCAGTCATTCTCTTAATTCCTGTATGAATATTATCTTCATTTTTGCCACCTGTACATACAGCCCTTCCAGAGCGGAACATAAGTATGGCAAGTTTAGGGTCTACGACACGGTAAACTACCCCGGGAAATTGTTCAGGTTCATATTCACAGTTCAACTGTATGGCAATATCTGGCAAATCTAGTTCTTCGGCAACCCTTGTAGATGCTACTACATTTACAACAGTCAAGCGTTCTTCATCACTAAGCATATCACGCCCCACATAATCTTACTTATAAAGGATATTTTATTTAGTACTTAAATGAAAAATATATTTTTTTTAAAAAAATACCCTAAATCAATCTAACGCCTTTTGAAACTAGTTTTGAAATCATTGGTTTACCTCCGGCAATTTCTATTTGTTCCGAAACTCTTTGAGGATTTCTCGATAATGCAACCATACAACCTCCTCCGCCTGCACCGGTCATTTTTGCGCCAAGTGAGTAAGGCTTAGTTGCTTCAACCAATTTATCCAGAGAATCACTACTAACACCTAGGATTCTAAGTTGTTCATGGCATTCATTCATCGCCATTCCTACAGCTTCAAAATTACCTATAGATAAAGCATCCAAGCCTTTGTGAGTAATTTCTCTGATATTAGTCATTATGTTCTTCTTATCTGGATCACGAGATAATAAATCAGCCACACCTGCAACCATCTCTCCTGTAGGAGATCCTTCTCCAGTGAATCCTAATATTAACCATATATCTTCAACTTCTTCAGGTAATTTTGCCCTGCATACAGACCAATTTCTTTTACCTTCAGGTGTAACCAATTCTGCGTCGAAAACATGCTTCGTACCTGTTAAAATCTCTCCTGAAACAACAATGCAACCGCCCAAAGCACTCGTCGCAGTATCAGTCGGACTAGCACGACCTTCTTGTGCAGCCGCTTCAGCAGAATGACCTATTTTCGCTAATTTTATTGTATCTAATTTTTCTTTTGGTTTAATCAATTTATGTAATGCAGCACCCATTGCATTAGATAATGCTGCAGAAGATCCCAAACCAGCAGCAGAGAATAATTGACTTTCTATTTTTATTTTCAATGGTTCTCCTTTGTATCCAAATAAATCATATAAAATATGTGAAATATGAGGGTGTTTGGACCGATCAAACTTTTTCCCATTAATAATCCAATTATCAAATTTTTCAATTGAAACATTAACTCCCTGCTCAATGGCAATGGCTACTGCGGGATGGCCATAAACAACTGCATGTTCTCCAAAAAGTATGCATTTGCCAGGCGCGAATGCTTCAACCATAATAAGTCGCAAGGCGTAGGAGCAGATTATCATTAGGGAATATTGTGTTCGTATACTTATGAAGCGATTATTTGAAGTCCGATACACTCCACGGTCAAATATTAGTAACTCTATCTGAGGAGAATTGAATATGGAACATCCACTTTTAATTGATTATGGACCAGTTCCTGGTTGGATTATATTGATTATTTTAGGAAGCATATCTTCTAGTTTCTTCTTATTCCAACTCAATAAAGCGATACGTTTAGTCATGCTCGGATCTCCTGATGATAGATTCGATTCATGGGGAGTAAGAATAAAAGAGGTTTTAGTTGGTTGGTTAGGGCAAAAAAAAGTTCTCAGAGATAGAATAGCTGGCACAATGCATGTTCTAATGTTTTGGGGATTCTTAATGTTGGCATCCGACATGCTTGATCTTGCCACTGCAAATTTCTTCTCAAATAACATACTCCCGGAAATATTTAATGGGCCTTGGAATGGAATGGTTGAGTTAGGTTATTTTTCTGCATTTTTAGGAGCTTCAGCAGCACTAATTAGGAGAGTAGTTTTTACGCCTGAGAAACTTAAGGGTAAATCTCAATTAGAAGGTAATTTTATTTTAATCTTAATATTGACCATTACATCAACCTCTTTCATTATTGAATCAAAAGAGAATCCTTCTGCATGGGAGCCTATTGGAGTTTGGGTAGAAACATTAGGAATCTCAAATTCTTTCGCCATAGCGTCATATTGGGCACATATGCTTGCAATTTTTACATTCTTGATATTAATTCCTCTTTCAAAGCATATGCATTTGGTAATGGCATTCCCAAATGTATTCTTCCATGATATAGAGCCTCTGGGTAAAATGAGGCCTTTAGCAGTAGATGAAACTGGAAAGGCTATTTCTTTGGATGATTTAGACATCGACTCATTTGGTGTTAGTAGCTATGGACAGTATACATGGCGTCAACTAATAGATGGTTGGTCATGTACTTCATGCGCAAGGTGCCAAGATGTATGCCCTGCTTATGCTTCTGGGAAAAGCCTGAATCCAATGCAAGTTATTCATGATGTTAGAGACTATGCGAATGAGAATGCACCAATATTACTCAGCGGTGGTCAACCAGAAGAAACTATGATGCAGCGAATTACTGAAGACGCTGTTTGGGCATGTACTACTTGTAACGCGTGTGTGGATGTATGCCCGCTATACATAGAACATGTTCCAAAACTCACTGACTTAAGGAGAAATGCAGTTATGGAAACTATGGAGTATCCTGAAGTACTCAATGTAGCAATGGGTAATCTTGAAGCAGCATCAAATCCTTATGGATTTGGCAGTCACGAAAGAGCAGATTGGGCCTCAGATTTGGATGTTAAAGTAGGTCAACCTGCAGAATATATCTACTTTGTAGGATGTGCTGCTAGTTTTGATGAACGCAACCAGAAAGTGGCTCGAGCAACAATATCTCTAATGAAACAAGCAGGACTAGATGTAGGGATACTTGGTATGCAAGAAGGATGCTCTGGAGATCCTGCTAGAAGAGCAGGAAATGAGTATTTATTCCAAATGTTAGCGGAAACAAATATTTCAACATTTCAAGAATTAGGAGTAAAGAGAATAGTTGCATCATGCCCTCATTGTTTTCATACATTAGGAAAAGAGTATGGAGATTACGGAGCCGATGAATTAGAAGTATTCCACCACACTGAAATAATGGCTAAATTACAAGATGAAGGAAAATTACCAGAATTGGATAAAAACGGTAAGAGTATTACATATCATGATCCATGTTATTTAGGTAGAATGGGAGACATTGTAGAAGAACCAAGGGCGGTCCTAGGAGGCGTCGATGTAGAAGTCGAGAGACATGGCAAAGACTCATTTTGTTGTGGTGCCGGAGGTGCTCAAATGTGGATGGAGGAAGATGCCGATAAGAGAGTTAACAAGATAAGGGCTGAAGAAATAGCTGCAACGGGTTGTGATACAGTTGCCATAGGTTGCCCCTTCTGCTCTATAATGGTAAAAGACGGCTTAGATTCCGTCGGTTCGGAGATGGATGTGAAAGATGTAGCAGAATTACTATGGGAACAAATTGTCGCTAAAGATGAAGAAATACAAAAAAATATTGATGTCAAAGCATGAGTAGCATCTTAAACTAAAGTCCCTTCCAAAAATCATGGATAATGAATTCAAATTTTTAAATCAGAGTATGCCGAAACTAACAATCATTGTTGGTTCTTTACTTATTTTAGAAGGAATCTTGTTTTATTTTGGCACTGGAATGACTAGTTTCACTTCATTAATACCTTCATTTTTTGGTTTACCTTTAGTATTAGTAGGATACATGGCCCAAATTCAACCAGAAAAAAATCATTTTTGGATGCATATTGCGGTTAGTTTCGGACTCTTAACATTTCTTGGAGGAGGGATGGCAATAAAGGGAGTAATAGATTCAGATTTCTCTGCATCGACCTTGGCTCAATTAATCATGCTAGCAATTGGAGGAATATACACGTATTCCTGCGTACAGTCTTTCATCCACACAAGGAAATCAAGAAACTCTCAAGATGCTTAGAATTCGTCATTATGCGATAGCCAGAAAATATGAATTTAGTTTGAAGTAATATATGAAGATGCTAAAAATATGCCTATTCCATATGCCAAAATAGTTGCAGTTATCCCTGTTAACATAGAATTTTCAAAAGACCATCCTTGGCGAAGTAAGTATGGAAGTAAAATAAACAGTAACGTTGAAGGTAAAACCAGCCATAATATACTTTCAGCAAAATCTGCTACTTGAGCCGTATCTTTAGTATCTTCATACAACCAAGTTAATGATAATACACTAATTATTGGAATGGAAGTTATCAATGCACCAAAAACTGCTGTTTTTTTTGCAACCTCACTTGCTAGTACTACCACTGCCCCACTAAAAATTCCCTTTGCTATTAAATCAAGCCAATTCATGTTCTGTGAATAGGTAGTAACTAACTCAAGTTTTCGCTTAACTATATCTAAATTTGACAATATTTGATATTTTTAAAAAATATTTTTACACTATCTAATAAATCTAGAGAGAATTTAAGTTTGTCAACATTTCCAGAAAGGCATGCATAATGAACTTGATAGGCCGCTTGTAGGGGTTACTTGTGGTATTAGAGAGTCAAGTTTTGCAAAATGGACTATGGATGCAGCAATTCTGCCCTCAACATATACCTCAGCGATTGAACGCGCTGGAGGAATCCCCCTACTCATTCCTCCTTCTGATTTCTCCACTTCTATTTTAGATAAGATTAACGCGATTGTTATAGCAGGAGGCCCTGACATTGATCCTTCTGAATACGGTCAAGAACCATACTCATCCAAAGCTTCATATTATCCCAAACAAGACTCATCAGAGAGTGCTTTAATACAGGGGGCATTAGATAGAGATATGCCAATGTTATGTGTGTGCAGAGGCATGCAACTTTTATCCATAATTCATGGAGGAAAACTGTATCAACATTTGGACGATACTCCTGGTTTTGAGGGTCATGGAAGTTACGATGGCCAGTCAAGTGAACACATTGTAAATACAATTGATGGTTCAAAAATTTCTTCATTAATGGGTCCTCAATTGATTGTCAATTCTACACATCATCAAGGAGTTTCTGATGCCGGTTCTTTGATAGTCACTGCACATGCAGATCATGATGGATTAATCGAAGCAGTCGAAAGACCGGACCTTAAATTCTGTATAGGAGTACAGTGGCACCCAGAAAGAATGGGTAAAAATCATGATATTTTATACTCCGAATTGATTAAATCAGCGCGAAGTTGATGTTACATAAGTCATGGGAGAGATGAAACAATGGTCTTGAGAATCTATGATACTCGTTCTCGTACGAAAAAAAACTTTACTCCTCTTTTAGAAGGCGAAGTCAGTATTTATGTTTGTGGAATCACTCCATATTCTCCTAGCCATCTAGGGCACGCTAGACAGGCTATTTCTTTTGATATAATTACAAGGTGGTTTAGGAAATTAGGTTTTAAAGTGACATATATAACAAATTTTACAGACATAGATGATAAAATAATTAAAGTTGCTTTGGAAGAAAATATAGACTTCCAAGAAGTATCAAAAAGAAACATAGAGAATTATTTTGATGTCATGGATAAATTGAATGTTTTACGTGCTGATGAATATTCCAAAGTAACCGAAACAATCCCAGAAATAATAGATATGATTTCAATACTAATTAATAAAAAACATGCTTATGTTGCTGAAGATGGCGTATATTTTGAGATAGATACTGCACCTGATAAATATGGGCAATTAACTGGACAAACTCTTGATATGGTTAGGTCCGGAGCAGGAGGAAGAGTTGGCCAAACTGGTGGGGGAAAACGAGATCATAGAGATTTTGCTCTCTGGAAAAATGCGAAGAGTGGAGAGCCTTATTGGCCAAGTCCATGGGGCAATGGTAGGCCTGGTTGGCACATTGAATGTTCAGCAATGTCTTTGAAACACCTCGGTGAAACTTTTGATATTCATGGAGGCGGAAGGGATTTGATGTTCCCACATCATGAAGCCGAAATATTCCAGTCTGAATGTTGTTTAGATAGAGAAAATGTTGTAAAATATTGGCTTCATAATGGAATGATTAATGTTGATGGCGAAAAAATGAGCAAATCTTTAGGTAATTTCACAACAATTTCTGAAACCTTTGATTCAGTCAAACCTTTAGCTCTTAGATATGCTTTACTTAATGCCCCATATAGGCAACCTATCGAATTCAATCAATCTATGTTAGAAGAATCTCAAATGCACTATAATAGATTATTGAATACCTATTTAGAAGCAGCCGATATCGCCACTTCAGGAGTCTGGACAAAAAATATTTTCCTAAATTCTGTCACTGAACGTTTTACCCAAGGAATGAATGACGACTTCAACACTAGAATAGCTTTTGTTGAAGTCCAATCAGTTATCAAGAAACTCCAAGAATTGATATCTAGTGGAAATAAAGAAGATTCTATTTCTGCTTTTTTGGGATGGTTGGATGAGTTTGCAGGTGATGTACTCGGTCTTATTCCAGGGGCTGATGAATTGAATACATTGGCAGAAGAAATAGATAAAAAAAGAAACGATATATCAGTAGTGGTAGAAGAATTATTAATACAGAGGCAGAAAGCAAGAGAAGAAAAAAACTGGGAATATGCGGATGAAATAAGGGGTAAGTTAAATTCCATGAACGTTATTGTTGAAGATAGCCCTCAAGGGCCAAAATGGAAGATAGAGGATTAATCAAGACTCAACATAATCGAAAATCTCAGAATAATTTGGTTCAATTCCAGGGTTTTCTGCAATCCAAATATATCCAATTGAACCATCTTCTTCAATTATGAATATAGATCGCTGACTTGCTGTATAACCAGGTGCTCCAAAATTTTCAATCTCAATCCCAAATGATTTAGTTACTATTCTTTCTACGTCACACAGCAAGGGAAATTCAATACCATTTTTTTCAGCAAAGAATTTATTTGCAAAAACATTATCTACAGATATTCCAAATATTATAGCCTTAGAATTAGAAAGTTGCGTCATTGAGTCAGAAAATGTGCACATTTCGGTGGTACAAACTCCAGTAAAGGCGGCCGGATAAAATGCTAGAATTACTCTATTTCCTAGGTGTTCACTAAGTTTTACCATCGATCTATCATATGCCATCAAAGTGAAATCGGGCGCTTTATCTCCTACATTTAACATAGTTTACGCACATGGTATTGCATTTGAATATATATGTATAATTCAAATAATAAAAAAATAGTTTTTATGAATACTATTTTGAATGAAAATCGGACTAAAGGTTATCTATCATTAACTAGGGGAGATAGATATGGCTGATGATGCTGTCAACGCACTGATACCTGTTGCAGCCGTGGTTCACATTGCTCTTGGAGTAATGGCATTGATGCTAGTAAGAAGAACTATTGAAAGAGAATGGAATGAAATATATGCGGGATATGTTATTTCATGGATGATGATAGTCCTAGGATTAGAATATACATTTGCGACGCTAATTGATCTAAAAATAGATAATTTTACAGATCAAGATTTCTTAGACGGAGCATATGCAGACCTTTTTTCTTCATCTTATAAATATAGTGAACAAGCCCTAAATTCGATTTTTATCGGATTATCTTTAATCCTTCCTCTGATTTATCCCTATCCGATACTACAAAAAGATAATGCTGTAAAAGTAACTACATTTATGGTAGTTATAATTTGTATTTTAATTATACCGTTAGATATTTTTACCAATTTCTCGAATAGAGATATGAAAGAATCTATAAACTGGATTTGTTATTTAATATGGGTTCCTATCTATTTGAGATTTTTAATTGGAGAAATGTTATATGGTGAAGAAAATGCTAGAATTGTTTCTTCAGTTGCTTTACTTCTGATCTTAAGTCTCAAAGTTCAATGGATGATATTCTGGTTACAAAATTTCTTAGGCATAGGTAAGGTATATGTTGCCAGATGGTTGGTAGAAGACGACTTGATGGGAATTGCCTCACAATCAGAAATCAGTAGTAGTATTTTTTATCCAATTTCAATGTCATTATCTTCTGTAACTTTCATTATTCTTTTATCAGGTGAATTATGGCGAGCATATCATAAAGGAATAAGCGGACTAACAATTTCAATATTGGTTTTATCAATTGTGGGTGTGATTTGGTTTCTGAGCACTCTCATTGTTATGGATACTGCAGTGTCTTGTGTTGAAACTGTATGCCAAGAATGGAATCAAACATTTGTAGATTGGTTTGCATTTACATACCAAGTCTCCATTTACCTTATTGTTCCTCTGATATTTATGTTTATCATTTTGAATTATGATTTAGTTGACACAAAATCTAAATTTAGTAAAGCAGTAACTAGAATAATGGTTCTTCTCCTTTTGCTAGTGGCAACTTCTAGTATTATCGAGATGATTCAGATAGTACTTCCGATACCAGAGATGGTAACATCTGCTCTTTTTGCTTCTGGAGTTGTATTATTCATTGGTTGGGAAGAAAAAATCATGGATAAAATGATGACTGGTTCACAGAGTGCTGTTAAATGTGTAAATAATATATTGCCCATGAAAAATTCAAAAATAAATGATAAACAATTTCAAATATTTTCCATTACTGTAATGTGTTTGGTAGTATATGGCCTTCTTCTTGCAGTTTTGTTTGACTCGATGGGACTAAATAGTAGGTGAAAAAATGAACCAAAATAAATCTAATGAAGAGTTCAATGGGGACGTAAAAGATATTTTTAAAGAATTATTTTCTCTTAAGGAATCTAATATTATCTCGGCAATATTCTTCTCCTTAATTCTCATCATGAGTACAATTCATACATTTGATTGGCAGAAAAATTACTATGATGAAGCCATCGATGCAAAAACTGAGAAGGATTGGGCAATTCAGTTTGAAATAGAGATTTTGACAAGTGAACACACTGAAGTTTGGCAGGATGAAGAAATTAAAGTAATTGATTTCTTCATGGAAGATTTTTCTCTAAGGGAGGATTATTTTATTGGTGCAGTTTATGTTACTATTATACCAGAACGTGATGAAAATACAGATCTAACCGATCCTTTGGTACAATGCGATGCTATTGCAGGAGATATAGAGGTAAATGATTTGACTGCACAATGGGATTACGAAGGCAATAATCTAACTGGTCAAGATAGTAGTTGTGAGGATATTTATTTGAATCTTCAAATTTATCCTGATTATTCCGGTAATAATAAATCTTCAAATTCACCTAACGAATATCAAGCACTAATGCCTTGGAATTTAGATGGATGGGGAGAAGGAATACTTTCCATTGCAGTAGAATTGGATGTTAACTCTGTGGATCAATTAGGTCCAGTATCGCAGGATGAAGATGAAGAGATTACCATTATAGTTGAAGTTCATACTTTCAGTGCAAAAGCGGTACAGAATAATTAAAAAATAAAAGGAGAAATATAAATGACAGAAATATCTAAGAAAAACCCACAAATATTGTTGATAAAAGGCCCAATAAAAGATGCAGGAGAAACTTCTCTGTTGGAAATCAGAGGAGATTCTACAGTTGAGATGGAAATACCATGTTCCGAGATTACAGTAAGTGTAGAAAGAAGAATACAAAGAACTATCTTACATGGAGGAGAAGGTGACGATTTAGAAGATCAAGGGGCTGAATCAGCTATTTATAATATTGAAGCTCACATTGGAGTAGATGCATATACTACAGTAATGGGACTCTTTAGGGGCGGTCAACCTACTATCGAAGAGCCATTTGAAGGCGGACAAGTCAAAGTTGCATTCAAACATATTCATTATAGTGCAGCTAAAAGATTATTAAAACTTCAATTGATTGAAGATATAATTTAATTATGATCTAAAATTAGACTTTTTACGCTTATTTTTTGGTCTTGATCGACTTCTACTTTTCCTGCCCTCTGATAATTTAGAGTTCTTTTCTGAATTATTTCTGACCTTCTTTCTTCCATTACTATCGACACCTCTTCTCTTAGATTTGTTCCTTCTATCGGGACTATCTTTTTGTCTCTCCCTGGAAGAAAATTTTCGCTTATTTTTCGATATACGATTCCGACCTCTACTACGGCCTCTTCTACCCTTCCTGTCGCTACGGTCTCCTTTTTCAGGGGGGACTAATTCAAATTCATTTTCACTTAGTACTTCTATTTGAGGGAGTGTAAATCTGTACTTTATCCCAACTTCTTTTTGTATTCTTGAATAAATTCTCTCTTTCGACTTGGGTACAAAAGATACTACGATTCCACTAGTGCCCGCTCTTGCAGTTCTTCCGCCTCTATGTTTGTACGCTTTACCATTCTCTGGAGGGTCAAAATTAATAACGCAATTTATTCCTTCAACATCTATTCCTCTAGAAGCAACATCTGTAGCAATTAGTACCATAGTTCTACCTGTACTGAATTTACGCATTGCCCGATCTCTTTGATTTTGATTTAACCCCCCGTGAATGGAAGTACAAGCAATTCCTTTCTCTATCAGATCTTGTTCTAAACGATCAACACCTCTTCTAGTTTTGCAGAAGACTATACTTCTCCCTGATTTTTTCACGATGTCTGCCGTAATGTCTACTCTTTTGTGATTCTTAACTTTCCAAAAATAATGCTCCATACTTTCGATACTCACTTCTTCTGGGCCAACTTCAATGGTAATCGGGTTATCTTGATATTTTTCTACTATCTCAGAAACCTCATCATCAAGAGTTGCACTAAATAATATAGTTTGACGTTCTTTAGAACACATTTCTATTATTTCACAGACTGGTTCCATAAATCCCATATCTGCCATTCTATCGGCCTCATCTAAAACAATGATATTGGTATGTTTCAATGTTAAGGCTCTTCTATCGATTAAATCCAGTAATCTTCCTGGACAAGCAACCAATATTTCTACTCCATCTTCAAGTCCGCGTAATTGATTTCTGTAAGAGACTCCTCCATAGACTGATAGTACTTTTACTCCTATCGCTTTAGCCAATGGTTTTAGGACGCTACATATTTGTTCTGCCAACTCTCTTGTAGGAGTTAAAATTAGAGAAGTAGGGCTTTTACTTTTGGCTAATTGAGTCCGTGCTAGTAGAGGTAAACCAAAAGCTAAGGTTTTCCCAGATCCAGTAGGGGCCCTACAGCAAACATCATGCCCAAGTATTGAATCAGGTATGGATTCTCTTTGAACTTCAAACGGTTCAGATATCCCCTGTTTCTCCAATGCGTCTACCAAATCGGGACCGATTCCTAAGTCTGAAAATAAAACCAAGAAGCAACCCTAATCGTTCTGCGCTTGGGTATGCTATTTAGCATAGTTAGTATGTTATACATTCTCTGATTCATTGTTCTTAGGTAATAATAATTCTATATGTTAAGAAATAGTTAGTTATTATTTTACATTGTTCTGATGTCTCGAGCCCCTGATCCACCATATCCTATCCAATCTTCAGGTTTGTTTCCAAGAATTAAATCTATTTCGGCCAAATGATTATCATTCATTCTTTTTGCAACTGCAATACACCCCAAATTTTCTTCCATCTGTTCTGGCTTGGTTGCACCCAAGAGAATTGTACTTACATTAGAGTTTTTTAGACACCAAGCTAAAGCTAATTGTGCAGTAGAACATCCAAATTTATCTTCCGCATATTCACTCAATTTTTTAACAATCTCTATTTGTCCTTCCCTTTTACGATTTTCTAAATCCTCAATCAACCACTCATATCCTTCCTGTGTCGGCCTAGATCCTTCTGGAATGCCATCATTGTATTTGCCAGTGAGAAAACCTGAACGCAGTGGAGACCAAATCGTTGTCCCATAGTTATAAGGTTCCTTAAAAAGAGGAAAATATTCCTGTTCAAATCGTTGTCTATGAAGCATATTGTATTGAGGCTGTTCAAACATTGGAGGCTCTAGACCTTCCGATTTAGCAAACCATATTGCTTCCATGATTTGTGCAGCTGACCATTCTGAAGTACCCCAGGAGGTAGCCCAGCCATTTCTTACAGCATCATTCATTGCTCTTACTACAGTAGAAGTTGGAGTCAATGGGTCGGGACGATGACAAAAAACCATGTCTACATAATCAAGTTGAAGTCGCTCTAAACTAGCATCTAAACCTTCCAAGATATGCTTTCTAGATAGTCCTGATTCATTCACTCCATTTCCTCCCCAAAATATCTTTGTAGTTATTATTAATTCTGATCTTCTCCATTTCTCTGGATCTTCTTCCTTCAATTCTGATAGTGCGATTCCAAAGAGCCTTTCAGCTTCTCCATTTGGATTTCCATAAGCCTCTGCGTGATCGAAACAATTTACGCCAGCGTCTCTTGCAATTGTCATACATTTTTTTGCCATTTCAATACCCTTTTCCTGTAACAAACTATCTTTAACACCATAAGTTGCCCAAAAACCATAGGATAGTACAGAAACCTGTAAACCTGTATTTCCCATCATTCTATAGTACATGCCATCACTCTTCATAATGCAGTTAGACAACTAATGTGTTTCAAGATTGCGGTAAAATAATTAGTAAATTTACATCACTTTAAAGTATTTTTTCAAGATAATTCTAATATCCATAGTGCTTCAGAATACTTGTGAAAACTGAAGATATTTTATCCAAGGCCAATGAAATAAAACCATGGATTCTCGAGAAGAGAAGAAAAATCCATCGTCATCCTGAATTAATGTATGAGGAGTTCGAAACTAGTAAATTAGTTCAAGAAACTTTGACGAATCTTGGAATACCGTTTCAGAAAGATATTGCAATAACCGGTGTTGTTGGAATAATTGGTGATGGAAACGGCCCTTGTATTGCATTGAGGGCTGATATGGATGCTTTGCCGATACATGAAGAGGCAGAAGTAGATTTTAAGAGTGAAATTGATGGTAAAATGCATGCTTGTGGCCATGACTGCCATACTGCTATGCTACTTGGTGCAGCAAGAATTTTGAAAGAAAATGAAGACTATATCAAAGGCACTATAAAATTAATTTTTCAACCTGCTGAAGAAGGAGGGGCAGGTGGAAAAATGATGAGAGATGAAGGAGTACTAGTTAATCCAGATGTTCAACAAATATTCGGACTACATGTAGCAGGGCAACTTCCTACTGGTATGTTGGCATCAAGAGAAGGAACTTTATTGGCTGCTGCAGGTTCACTAAAAATTATAGTAAAAGGAAACGGAGGACACGCCGCTGCACCACACAATACCATAGATCCTATTATAACCGGATCTAAGATTGTC
>Ga0066865_10000252_pt1 | contig 13913 bp, 10 predicted proteins | sample ETN01SmetaG_2_FD_66433 | JGI IMG/M metagenome (GOLD analysis project Ga0066865, IMG submission 66433) | Marine microbial and viral communities from oxygen minimum zone, Eastern Pacific Ocean - ETNP2014F12-01SV265 | ecosystem: Environmental > Aquatic > Marine > Oceanic ...
TTGTGCCCACCAACGGTGATTACATTCTTCGCTGTACCGGGTGGAGATACACCATCGTTTCTTTCGTTTCCTGCTGCAAAGAGAACTGTCATCCCATCATAGTTCCAGTATTGGTCCCAAGTTGAAGTTCGGTCATCCGCATCTTCGGATTGGGTTGAGTATGAACCGAAACCGCTGCCTGCACCCCAACTATTTGTGTGTAAGCGAGCGCCTGCGTTGTAAGCAGAATTCAACATACTATTGATTCCGTAACTGTATAGGGCACCGGTGTCATCATCCTCCATCGCTTGAAAATATAGGTCAGCTCCCGGCGCTACTCCCTCATAGTTACCACTACTTCTCATTCCAGAACCTAACACAGTGCATGCAACGTGAGTTCCGTGTCCATCTGATAAGTCGGCAGTAGAGGAATCCCCTGGTGTAACTGAAGTTCTACCGACAATGCGGTTGTTGAAATCTCCATGATCGTGATCTATTCCCGAGTCGCCGACAGCAATAGTTTGACCCGCCCCATCTATATCTGTAATGAAGAATGATTCAACCGTATTGATTCCCATATGGCTTCTAGCATTGTCATTCTTTAGTTCCAAAACAGGTAGAGGAGCTACATATGCTACAGCAGGGTCTTCAAGCATGCTGGCTAAGTTAGAAAGTTCAATTTCACCCCAGTATCGGCCCTCCTCAGGACTCCATCCATCGGTAAGCCACTTACTTGCAACATCTGTAAGAGTACTTTCCAAACCAAGCCCTGGTTCCATATGCCTCTGTAAGTTATCATCCTTCCAGCCAAGTATCTCAACCATAATCGAGCCATCCTCAATCACTGTCAGTAATGGGTGAACAAGTAGTCCGATTGGAACTGGATGTACTGCAACAACTACAGAATTAATTGTTAGCTTATCTAATTCCTGAGGAGTTCCTTGAACCAAGAAACCGGAGGGGGGGACGGTTGTTCGTATCTCAACTTCCGCTGAGGATTCTAATTCCAGACGAGCATCCCAAATTCCCACATCACCATCAACGACGACCATTGCCAAGTCCAAACGAGAATGGGAAAGAGAATTTGGTAAATGAACGGATGGAATCAATCCCGACTCGGTGTATACTCCGATGCTAGAATCAGCATAGTTGTCCCTAACTCTCTCAAATCCCTCTGTCACGGTTGGGGATTGAAGATCTTGGATTGAATTGGGGTCGACAGCTATTTCTATGCGATTTACAGACCAATCTAGAGACTCTGTTGAATCTTCAGCTTGGTTGATATTAAAATCACCAACTGGAAACAAGGATATTAGGAATAACCCGATTAACGCAACCGCAATTCTCTGTCCCATGAATCAGCCCCCAATTGAGTCGCCTTTCAGTATTCGGGTCGCATGCATTTCGAATAATTCACGACCTAAGGTCGTTTCAAAGGAAGTGCATAGGTGCCGCATAAGTAAACATCTCCATAGTCCAACTCCCTACATTGTAGGTCCATCTTTCATTATATTGTGTACCACGATAAGTATAATCTAAGATTATCTCAATGGTGTAATTTTCCCAAACTGAAGCACCCGGGGCAATAAGTTCTAGGTTATCACCAGCAATCGAAGTATGTGCGGCAATTTCATCGGTTTGGAAGGTAGATCTGGCAATTTCATTACTATCATCATCTAGGAATCTAATATCTAATTGGACGTCAGTAATTGAACGGGATCCTTTGTTGTCTAATTCAACCAAAACAACATGACCACCGACTCCTTGCAGATAGACTACATCTACAGAAGTTCTGTCGTATGGTACTATCCAGGTTCCAATGATCATGATTCCACTCAGTATCAGTAAAACAGCTACAGAGGCGAAAATAACTCTGCTCGGTCGAACTTTCTCAACACGCTCTCCGACGATTTGAAGAATCTCATGAGCACGTTCAGTTGCGGCGTCAGAATCCTCTGATTCCTCATCTTCAGAGCGAATTTTATCCAATAATCCCAAATTAATCACCTCCCAAGAAAGTAGCACATAGTGTCAAAACTCCGGATGAAAATGGTTCTGGGACTATTATGTGGTGAGTTGAGCCTTCAAAACCAGGAATCAGATTTAGAAGAGATAAATCGGATGCTAATCCATTGACTCCAATACTCGTTCCGGTAGGGACTCCTCCCGTCGTTTGAGCATCGAGGAGGACGCCTCTAAGGTCAAATGTAGTACCAAGTGCATCAACTTCAGCGGAAGCACGAGCTGAAGCGATTATTCTCCCGCCTTGAACATCTTCCAATTCGATTACGCTGTATGGACCTACAATCTCAACAACTCGGATAGTTGCGCTTCGAAGATTTTCTCCAAGAGCCTCTACTTCCTCAATTACCAAAGGAGGTGTTGTAGGCATATTGGAAGCTCTTAGGTAAATTCTCTCAACACCGTCACCACCGCTTCTAATTGCTAGACCATAATCGGATGTTGGCTTAATCACCATGCGGTCCGTCAACCCCTCAGCCAGAAGTATAATATCGCCGCGATTATTTATCGCTCTTCCATTGGCCTCAATGTATAGCGACATTCCGCTATCTGATGCTGAGAAATCAAGAACCGGAGTACCTTGGAATGCCAGGGTTTTCGTGATATCATAATCTACGTCTGCTTCTGTGGTCAGATTAATCGAATCAGGAACATCGGTTAGGAAGACCGTAGCAGGCCACCATGCACCTTCCATCCACTGCATCTGTTGCAACATGATAGAATCTACCGCTGGGCCATCCCGACGATATTTTTCTGGCACAATCATGTCAATTGATATTGAAGTACCAAGGCTGGCTAGCAAATCTATTGATTCTGGAATATCGTTGATTAACATCTCTGTTCGTGCACCTGCGTCCCTGTTAATTAGCTCTGCATGAACCCACTCCAGTCTATTTGATAGTACGAATCTAGTGGATGTAGTTACTTCATTGATTCCCCCACTGGTTTCCCTGATGGTGAATTGGGAGTCGATACCCAAATTAGTGGCCTCACCAACAGTCAAACCTTGTAATGTAAGCATGAGGTCTTGTCCATTTACACCCTTTGCATTGAGCATGAATTCACTTCGTGCTGGGAGCCATCCCTCCATACCCAACATAATTGTCCAATCATCACCGTCTGAATTAGGCATACGACTAACGGTGATATCGATTAATGGAGGCAGATTTGGAATCCACCCTCTAATATGGAAACCGTCAGAAATCCCACTAGGAGCTGCGTTCATAGAGATACCATGAACCCATGCCGGTTCTTCCGCAGTACCATTGCCCTGACTTGCCTCAAATATAAGATCAAATTCACTATCTGCATCCAGTTCTAAGCCATAAGAAAAGGACCCGTTTCCACCGGTTGAACCGGTAGAAATTTCGCTGGTCACTCCAGAAAGGACCGTATTTACTGAACGACCAAGGTCAGCAAATCCTCCTAGGAAAAAGGCAACTCCAGAAACTCCTTGAGAAGTATTCAATTCTGGGATGACTAAATTATTCCCCGCATCGGCTCCCGTTGGGATATCTACTGAAACATTTGAAGGCAATGGATCGATAAGTACCAACGCGGAGAGGCCTCCTTCATCTTGAGTTGGTGCATGATCAACATTGATGCTCATAGTACGATCTCCTGCTACGGACATAAAGGCGGTACCTTGTCCCATTGCACCTGTTGCACCAGCTACAGCAGGGGCTTTCCATCCAACCTCTTGCAGACCAGAAATCCTAGTCGAAATTGTCGACGTCCCATCATCGGGATGGTGATGGAAGAGGAAGTGGTCTCCACTCATCGTTACTGGATTTTCAGCATCCGTTAACTGTGCGTGAATTGTAGAAATAGGAGTTGATGCTGTCCATTTCGTTGTATCTCCAAATTCAACAGTAAAGTCGGCGGGAATATCTAGAATATGGGCAGCTTGTCTCTGACTTCCTTCAATTCCAGTATAACTAATTCTATCTATAGTGGAACTGGCAGTATAGGTAGCTAATTCTGGAGTTAAGTCCGCTGTTACGTTATCTGGAATATCGGAAATCCATAGTCCTTGATGTGCAGCATCATCGAGGTTTGAAGGTTGATGATCGATGTAAAGGAATGTGAAAGATTGTTCAGATGATGTTCGGAGAGAGAATGACTGGGAGTCAGTTTCGATTTCATCTATCAGAGTAAATGCACTGAGTCCGCTGAATCGTAAACTTGCAGCTACCTGCACTAATGGAGTCTGGGGCCCATTCCGTCCCTGTACAGTGTCTAATCCTCTGTCCTTAGACAAGATTAGATGATCACCAAACATGGTTGGATGAGGGCTTGAGCCAATTTGTAGACCTATCTCGGATAGTGTCCTGGCTTCCCTCTCTATCCTCCAATTATTGTGCATGAGTAGATGCAATGTTTCACCTGAGAGACCTCCCGAGCCTCCAACACCTCCGCTGATTACATCCACCGTAGCAGATGGAATATCATTCAATATAGTGCCAATATCAAGGAATAAATCGACGATATTTATCAGAACTACATCTAAAATTCTAGACAGGAAATCGAGATTCTGGGCCGAATCAAGGCTTGTATCTGCATCCTCGGCTCCTCCTAATTCAAATGAGCCAAAGAAGACTAAAGCAGTGGGTATTTCTTCAGCTGTAATTTGGATTCGTCTATGATCTGTGTCTGTACCTCCACGTTTCATCCAAGAGTGATATTCTACAGATTCTAGAGACTGTACCGAACGAACCAGAAGTAAAGTCTTAGGAGGATATGCAGGATTAACAGGCAAAGAAGGATCATCGACATTTTGAGACGTATCTCTTGTGAAATTCTTTACTCCAATAATCAAACCCAGACGATTTGGTTGGCCGCCTGGTAATTCGGGTTCTGATTTAGAACCCAACATCGTGAATGTACGATCTATCTCCTCTGTGGTCAGACTTCCTTTCGGCATACCTCGGAACCAGCCACTTGAGTCGGTCACATTACCGTAAATACCATCGGAATTATCAGGAGGGACTTCTGACCGATTTTCATGAAAATGGATATGTAAATCAGCCCTCTCATCAGCCCAATACTCAACCGTGGTCAAACCATTTTCTCCTAAATCACCAGTTCCATCTGCAAGGGTACTATCGGTTCTAATGGTCACTTCGACTTCTTCTGGAAGGATGGTTGCAAGTCGGTTAGGATGTACTGCAGCCTCGATATAGGCAACTTCCCAAACATCCCTATCATCCTGAGAATCTGGTGGCGAGTAGTGAACATATCCAAATCCTGCGGTTACACTACAGGATATTTCGCTCGAAGGTAAAGTTGTCAACTCAATTGGGGAATAACGATCCGGACATTCTGTTTGCCCTGAGTTGTCGATCGAAATTTGATAAGGGGCTGCGATAGATGCAATGGTAATTCCTGACTCATCCCCTCCATTGAAAACCCCGAATGTAAGCGCATTAACTAGCGACAAAACTAGGTCAGCTCCAGCACCTGAGATATCGAAAGAAAACCTCTCTAGACCAACGCCTAAAGTAAAATCATAAGGGGTGTGAGTAAACTTAGAATCAATAACCCAGACGTATGATTCTCCTTCGTTCAGAATGCCATCTGAATATGCAAACGCTTTGAGGATACTAACCTCAAGGGTTTGCAGATTATCCCAATCGGAATCAGTAGTACTTGATGGAAGAACGCTAACTTGGTAATCTAATTGTGGAGATGCTGAAAGAGTTGTGCCGGATAGATCAATATTATTCAAATTGACACTGAGGCCCACTTGAATATCATCATCGCCATCGTCATCAATATCCATTTGGTGTAGTAAGAAATCGGTTTCGGGGTCCAAAAGAGAAAGTAAACTGGTTAGGAATGTAATACTCTCAGACTGTTCAACAACATTACCATCGTTGTCAACATATCTACTCCATATGACATAATCGGTCAAATTGAACAAAGTTGACCAAATTGTTCTGACCTCTCCAGGGGGTCGACTATTTTCGTCGGTAAGAATAACGTAAGGTTCAGGGTGATAGACTGTAGGAGCGGCGGTTTCTACGAGGAAGACATCATCTAGAGCCTCGTCGATATCGTGGAGAGGGTCAGCGACTGAAGTATCCTGTACTCCAACTCTGACCTGGTCCAATAGAGGACCAGCGATATTGCTAACAGAATCACCCAAAATCACTTGTTCTCTTTGGTTTAGAACGCTGCCCAACTCATCTAGAATCTGAAAGTCCTGTGACTCTATTCTAGCCTCACCACTAACGGTTGCAAAGGGTGCCATTGTCGGTAACAAAAAGAGAATTACCAGTAAAACCGGTAGAGAGATTTTGTTTTTCGGCGCAGCACGAATCAAGCGCACTGAACCATTCTCCATAGACGCACCTCTATGAGGTGCGATTTAGGGTCTTGGGCTACAAGAGCACAAAGAACCTCATCTATTGAGGGAAAGGAATGCAAAGAAATCCGCTATTCAAGTCAACCGGATTGTCTCAATAGCGCCACAGGACGGGCAGGCAGTTCGTGCAACATCATGGCCTTCTGGCAAGGTCACCTCAAAGCGTTGCTGACACTGGCTACAATCCTGCTGGACAGTTCTGGATTTAGGTTCGGAATCTTCCTCTAGCGTTGGCGTAGCAGAGAGTTCCTCACCTTGGGGAACTGGAGGCACAGGAAGATCTTCTCCATCTAGGAGAGAATCTACTTCGGGTTCTGGGGTTGGAGGTGTTGGTAGTGACCCCTCTTGTTCAATTTCATCAGACTCATCTGGAGACCAAGCCTCTTCTGAAATGCCTGCGAACTCGTCATGTGAAAATTCTACTGAATCCTCCTCCACAGCAGAATCATCGTCGGAAAACTGGCTGAGAAGTTCCGAAGCAGGACTCGATTGATTAGATTCAGAAACCGGTTCTGGAGTACTCATCAATGCTTCAAGATCGGAATCACCCATCGCCGCATCCTCGCTAATTGTGGCCTGTGGGTCACTCGCACCAGACATACCAGTTCCATACTGGCCAAATTGCGATATAGTCGACATTGAAGTTGGCTGGTCAAGAGTGGCAGAACCTGCACCATACATCGCCTTTTGTTCCTCGACGCTGAGTTCTCTGGGCTTCTCTTCCTCAGCCGCGGCTTGTTCCTCAAGCAACGCCTCAAGTCTTGCATTCGACATTCGGCGCCATGTAATCATACCAATTATGGCGATGATAATGATTAGGAGTACAACCACAACCATCCCCATCATCATTGGACTTAATCCAGAATCATCATCAGAGGAAGAACGGACGGATACTAAGTAGGTAACTTGAGTAGATGCACCTGCTTCGTTGACGATTGTACAAACAATTTCGTAGGTACCTTTCTGTTGGAAAATTTCGGTTATAGACGAACCACTAGCATCCATATCGTTATTCATTATTCCGTCTGAATTGGCATCTGTCTGGATATCCAAATCCCAGAAATAGGTCAGAGTTGGGGACTCGGCATCAATAGCCTCGGCGGTTAACTGAATAGGTTGACCAAGAATAGCAGTTGTCTCTACTGTCTGTTGTGGAACCAATGGAGGTGTTGAATCGTACAAATCGATGATTGCGGTACGCTCGGTTACTTGTCCTTCATTGTCAGTAACCCGAATGGTAACATCGTGGTTACCTGCTAGGTAACTTGAATCAAAACGGAAAGTGAATGTTTTTCCGTCCTGCCAATTCCAAGTACTGTAGTTCTGAATTACAGTCTCATCGACCAACCACTCGACGGAATAAATACCCCAATTATCGTCAATATTCGCAGTTAGCAATAGTTCGTCGTCGAAGTCTTTGCGAATTATATCGCTAGCAGACAAACTCACATCGGGTGGGCTAATATCCTGAATTGTTGTATTGAGATAAACTGTAGCGCTTCGACCATCTTGTGAAACTGCTCTAAGACCGATACTAATCTCGGCTGGTTCGGTCCAACTTACCGTGATTGTCGACCCTGAGGCATCATAGAATCCATCACCGTTGGTATCCCATTGAAAGCCGTTTTCACTATCAATTTGATCTGAAAAGTTTGGAGTGTTTGAAGCATCGAGTATTACCTCTGCTCCAACGTCAATTGTAGCTAGATCAGAGGCGTTGGTAATTGTTGGTTGCAAAATTGGAATGAGATCCATTACTACTGTGGTTGCCACGAACCCTGTACCTGCACCACCGCTAGGAGGGCCTGGACGATTATCCACTACAAGATACAGTTCCTGACCTGAGTAGTCAGAATTTACGGACCATGAAATACTTCTTTCTTCCAAAACTAATAACATATCTGCATTATTGTCATCCATTCCATTAGCAGTAGTCCCCTGTTCGTAAAATTCCATTTGAGTCCCAGTCACTAGGAAAATATCCGGCGCTCCTTGCATAGTTGTCACGAATATGTTGACTTGGGTTCCTTCGTCGAGAACTAGTGGGCCAGCAAGTACCGAATGACCTCCACTATCCAATCGGACAATGGTATCGACTATTCCGAATACGGGACTATCGACTTCTTCGATGTCTAGGACTACTGTAGCGAGACTACCTGCCTGAGCTCCCTCACCTTGATCCTGTGGATGAGCCATGTTATCGAGAACTAGGTACCAGCGGGTGTCACCTCTATCATCGGGAGCCGTCCAATGCCAAGTGCCATCTCCTTGAAATGATTCGAATACTGAATCGGAATGCCAAACCGAGTCTAAGCGATAATTCTGTTCATTCTGATAGACTGAAATTGAACTTGCCGAAAATAGCAGAATGTCAATATTGGTATCTGCTGATACGTCGAAAGATAACGTGTCTCCTGCAGAAAGAACACCAAGATCTATTCGAACACAAGCACCATCGTCAATGTCCCAACTAGCTGGAACCATGTCTAAATCAGCCGGAGTACAGGAAATTACCCCCTTCCCAGCAGCGTCGATTGCAGGGGCTGATGAGGTCAATAGGAGCAAGACCATCAGCGCTACGGAACTACGTTGCATCACGCAGGGGTTCACCCTCACCTTTTGAATCGTATCGCATTTCCGTGTGTATAAATATCAATTAAATCAAAGGATTTTGATTGATTATTCGTCCTTAGGAATTGGAGTGGGAGGGAACCAGCGTAAGACCACTACATCTCCGACCGAACGCACCCAATTCCAAGGAACGGCAACGTGGATTCTGCCTTCGACTAAATCTGCTGGGGGATCGGCCACAAAGATGTGTGTGCAGTTCCAGGACTCCGTCTCTATCACTGTGTCGTGTACGGTACCGAGAAGTCGGCCATCGGGAAGGATGACCGGTAAATCCCGAATTTGACTGACTTCGCTCTCCGCCATCGAAGGCTTCCGCTATGAAGGAAGAAATCAAGTTACTCCCGAGAAGGATTACTTTCCGAGGTTCTTGTGGGCCTTCAAGGAAGGGCGGAGTTTCTCAGCACCCTTACCCTTGTTGTACAATCCACGTCCACGCTTGCCAGCACTGGTTTTTCCTCTGAAAGCACGTCCACGGTGACTATTGCCTTCAGCAATCCAGCCTAATTGTTTGTCGGACTTAATTGCAGGGTGATGAGGATCAACCATGATTACTTCGAAGAATTTGTTCTTTCCGTCTTCGCCGACCCAGTATGAGTTTAGGACCTCAAGGTTAGGATAGCGCTTGCTTGTTCGCTCTTCCGCCATTCTTTGGATGGACTTAGCCATGGTGATTTTCTTGATACCAGCCTTTGATGGCTTTCTCTTCATGTGAATTTTACCCTTTCGTAGTCCGCCCCGCCTTACGCGTGTGCGCACTACAGTAATTCCTTGCTTTGCTCTGTAGCCAACGCGGCGAGCAGCATCTAGACGTGTTGGGCGCTCAATTCTCTGGAAAACCGGCTCTCGCCTCCAGCCTGCCATTCTATCACGGCGGGCTGCTGCAGGGATGTTTTGCTTAGGCTGCTTCCAGACCGAACCTAGGTGCTTCATGACTCCCATCATTGTCCCTCCAAGCATCCCGCCGACCTGACTCCCCTTTATGAGCCTAATCTAAAGAAAAAATTCTGACAAGAATCCAATATCTGTAAAAAAATAATTCTGGCTGGAGTTAATCAACCAACTAACCGTTTGAATCAAATAGGGCAGGTTGTCGGCGGCGGCCATGAAGACCAACTGGATCAAGGCCTTGACCGAAATGGGAATGACGAGAATTAGAATGGATGCAATCTGTGCCTATCAAGAGATAGACTCAGAAGATAAATTGTTGATTTACACTTCTGACAATACTATGTTCGTGGTTGTAGAAGATTGCGAATCAATTACAGAGAAATTAGATTCCAATTTCAATGTTGAATAATCTAGTTGATTGTCTTTGGTCCGCGCTCCCGGACTTGAACCGGGGACCCCCTGATGGCTGCCTACAACCAATGTGTTTCCAGTCTACAGTCAGGTGCTCTAGCCAACTGAGCTAAGCGCGGCACGGACTGTTCGGGTGACCTCTTGTTTATGTCGCTTTCCGGAGACATTTCGGCCAAACATCTAGACTCCGATAATCGCATCCTCAACCCCATCTATGCCCTCAACGGTTAAGAAGGCTAGAAATTGCACTGCGATGACGTAGGGCGCTATGCCCAAGGGATGCACGGAGGACACACAATGGGGAACGGTTCGTCGACAGGGGTGAGCGAAGGGTCTACCACTACTGCCGCTGATAGAATACCCACTGCCTTGACAGACCGCGAATTGGAGTCTTTTGGACCGCCGGATCCTCGCATATTGGTATGTGGTTGCGGAGGCTCCGGAAATAATACCATGAATAGAATCACTCACATTGGAGTCGAGGGCGCGATAACTGTCGCAATCAATACCGATAAACAACATCTAGATCACACAAGGGCCCAACAAAAATTGTTAGTTGGTCGGCACATTACTCGAGGCCTTGGTGCCGGCGGAGATCCGATTACTGGACGTAGATGTGCAGAAGCTGGAAGAGATGTAATCACTCGCATTGTAAATGGGGCTGATTTGGTGTTTGTAACCGCTGGACTTGGTGGAGGAACAGGTACTGGTATCGCTCCAATAGTCGCAGAAGAAGCTAAGCGTTCCGGTGCTCTTGTTGTGGCAATCGTCACAACTCCTTTCTCAGTAGAGCGCCGGATGAGAATGCAGAGAGCTCTGGAAGGACTCGACCTACTCCGAAAAGCTGCAGATGCGGTTCTAGTTTTGGATAACAATAGATTATTGCATTACGTCCCTAATCTTCCCCTCGACGAGGCTTTCTCAATCATGGACCAATTGATTGCAGAAATAGTGAAGGGAATTGTCGAGACAATTACTCTTCCAAGTCTAATCAACCTAGACTTTGCAGACGTTAGAGCGATCATGAAGAATGGAGGAGTCACTATGATGCTTTACGGAGAAAGTGAACAAGGTCCAGAGGATGTGGTCCATGAAGCCCTGAATCACCCATTGCTCGATATCGAAATTGATGGCGCTACTGGAGCATTGATCCATGTCACAGGTGGCCCTTACATGACTCTCGAACAAGCAAACCAAGTTTGCGACTTGATGACTGCGAGGCTGTCTCCCGATGCGAATGTTATCTTCGGAGCGCGACAGGATCCAGCATTTGGCGACACAATCAAGGTCATGTCAATCATTACAGGGGTTGCTTCGGAACGACTGGACCGTGAAATCATGAGTGCGGATTCCTTGGGTGACGCACTAAATATCGCTAGACATGGTGGAAATCGCGATGGTGGAAACCTTCAGCGATTTGATTGAGGATTTAATCAGTCCAAACCTTCTCGCGCGCGAGAGTATCAAATCGGGCAAAGCCTCAAACCGGACATATGGAGACGGTCTGTCATGATGGCAGGTCGTAGACTACAGGCTTTGTGCCTCGTTCTCATAATGTTGAGCAGTACCGTAGCCGCTCCCGCTAGCGCTCAAACTACTGACCCAAAGCAACCATCTGTCGATAATCCTCACATGCATTTTTGGGGAACCAGTCAAATGGATCAATGCTGGACTCATTTCGATCGAAACGGCTCTGATGGTTCGTCTCAAGATGGATATGGCGAGAAGGAATTTACTGGAAATGGTGAACAAGTTGATATCGACTTTACCTGTAGAATACAATCAGGTGAGACATTCAGAGAAAACATGTACTTGGATGCAAATTCCTCAATAGTTATTGAGTTAACTTTCCAAATACAAAACGCAGATTGTGATGACCAGAGAGAATGTCAAGATCTAACTTTGACACTCTTCAAAGGAACTACTCCGGTTGCAAAGGATTCATTTCCGATGAATAGTGATGGAGATGATCAGCAAATCAATTGGAACATTCCTGTTGCAAATAACATGACTTCTTGGAATAAATCTGGAGAAGAACCCGCCATACAAATTGAATTCTCAAAACCAGGGTATTCTTCGGCATCTTGTTTGATTTTCTTGTGTGGAGGATGGTTTAGATTCTACTACTCTGACAATCCAGACAATTACAATGCGGAGGCTAACTTCCCGGTTGTCAACCTGACAGAAACTGAACCAGGAGATGGCGATGGTGGCGACGGTCTTCTCGGTGGCGCCGTTGGAGATAGCCTTCCAGGATTTGGACTAGCAGCAGGTCTTGGCGCACTTGCAATGGCTGCAATAGCTGGTTCAAGACGTGAAGAATGAACTTCACAAATCTTCCATTGCTACTGTAGATTCCTCTCCGGTATCTAAGTCCTTGATGCGAACTTTACCTTCTGCCCATTCATCGGGCATTACCATGACTAATCGAGTAGCACCACAACGTTCTGCATGCTTGAATACCCACTTCATCTTCTTATCTTCAAGAACAAGATCGACAGTTCGACCTGCAGAACGTAGTTTCGCGGCAACCTGCATTGCTGCACCACGAAGTTCTGTTCCCATGCCAAATACAACATCACCGACTCCATTAGATAATTCAGGGAGTAATCCCTTGTCGGCTAGAAGCTCCATGACCACCATGTCACCGAAGCCAAAACCGGTTGCAGGCAAATCATTCCCACCCAAGGTTCCGATGAGTTTGTCATAGCGCCCACCACCACAAATTGCGCGTAGGTTTCCTGCTCTATCATGTGCCTCGAACACAGGGCCAGTATAGTAAGCAAGACCTCGGACTACAGAAGCATCGAATGATACCCAATCTGAAATTCCGTAAGAATCACATAAAGAGAACAAAGATTGCAACTCGATTAATGCCTCACTATCAGAGGAAAGAGCGGATGAAAGAGATTCCAAGTCTGTAATTCCAAGTACTGAACGTATGGTCAAAATAGACTCGGATGATAATCCTAAATCGCTTAACTGCGCCTCGATTACATCTTCAGGTAATTTATCCATTTTGTCGACGATAACACATGTTTGTGCAAAGATCTCCCCTTCGAGACCAAGAGATCCTAGAACCTCTTCAATCACCTTACGACTGCTAATGCGGATGACTAAATCTTCTGAATTGAGGCCAACGGAATCGAAAAATTGTACAAGAATCGAAAGTAACTCTGCATCGGCCTCTATTCCGTTCATTCCCCATATATCGACATTCCATTGGTAGTGTTCGCGACCCCTGCCTCTCTGGGTTCTTTCATATCTCCAACATTGCGGAATAGAATACCACTTGATTGGTAGCGCAAGAGCTCCTGATCTAGCCATTACCATTCGAGCTAAGGAAGGAGTCATTTCGGGCCTTAAAGCAACTTTTCGTCCACCCTTGTCTTCGAAATTGTATAGTTGGCCAACAATTTCTTCTCCAGCCTTTCGGGTGTACAACTCTTCGCTCTCTAAAACTGGAGCATCATATTCCTCAAATCCGTGAGAGTGGGCGGCTGAGTGGAAGCGCTCAAAGAGCCAATTGCGAAGCCGCATATCCTCAGGATAGAAATCCCGAGTTCCTCGAACCCCCTGAGCCATATCACGCAGGGGCCATCATTCATTCTTCAAG